>Ga0310696_10001591_pt1 | contig 32560 bp, 32 predicted proteins | sample AusTroGonzalo_MG_4_FD_203885 | JGI IMG/M metagenome (GOLD analysis project Ga0310696, IMG submission 203885) | Bovine rumen microbial communities from tropical cattle in Woodstock, Queensland, Australia - Gonzalo_02 (v2) (version 2) | ecosystem: Host-associated > Mammals > Digestive system >... | reverse complement strand
CTGGATTACTGATTTTACACAAAAAATACACAACGAAAAGGCTCCTGAAGAAAGGAGCCTTTTCCCTGTCTTTTGCCATTGCTTTTAGTCTGCTTTAATCCAGTTATAGAACGTATCGGCGTTATAATACAAATTCCCGTCCTTGTCGCGCAGGTTAAGCTGAGATAGCTTCCTGGATATCTCTCTGGTTCTTGCCTTGTCGCCGCTCCGGACGCTTTCGATATACAGGTCCTTGTACACGCTGGTTATAGACCTTGCAATGCTGCTGTCCGATTTTCCGGCGGCACGCTCATCAGCAATCCAGCTGTTCAGCTCGTTCGCGGTAAGCCATATATTACCTGCCGGCGAATAATTCTTCTGGCTGTACAGATACGCTTTCTGTTCGTCGGTAAACGGCATTTGATTGAGAGCGTCAATGTATTCCGACTTCTGTATTCCGTCTCGCTGCGCATCGGCAGCATCCAGAGCAGTCTGGAACAATAAGTTATCCTCGAACGATATAGGCGTGTCCTGCGTGACGGGCGTGCCGGAAGAGACGCCAATTCGGGAAAGCATGATATCCGTCGCTTCTTTATACGCCTGCGCACGGGCCTGCTTGATGGCGATCTCATCAGAACCGTATTGATGCGTACCGTTCAGGGCTCTTTCCGCATATTCCCAGTATGCACTGTTGTACAGCCCTTGGAATTCAACGTATTCAGCCGCGGTCAGATCATGGCGGACTCCGTCGGCATCCTTGATGTACGGCTGCATGACTGCGCACATAAGCTCCGTACTGTTCATGGACCTACACAGCGCATCAATGGCCTGCTGCGCGTTCGTCCGTTCGCCGGACGCAGCCGACTTGTTGAATTCCTGTATCATGTCCAGCACGATCTGACGTGTGTTCGGATCATTGCTGCCTTCCAAGCGGTTATACCTGGAATAGAACGAAGAAATTGTTTCGCTCTCCTTATAGGCAATCGCCTTGTCCATGTCGTCCGGATGCGTCTTGTGCGCCTGACTCGCCGCGTCGCGGATATCGTACATGGTATTGATAATATCCGTAGAATACCGGCTGTCTCTTACATAGGTGTTCCCAAGTCCGAGGGAATAATCCGCTTCTGCCTGATTGACCGGCAGGACCGCCTTCTGTGCTTTCCAGAAGCCGCCGAAAACGTTCTGACCGATATAGTCAATCATCATCGGGCTGACGTTAAGTCCCTGCCCGAGCGCATACGCCAGCTTAGACGTCCGGTCATTGTATCGCGCGCTGCTCTCAAGCTCCTGATAATATGCGCTTTCGATAGGCTTGCCGAGGAAATCACGGTTCGCAGCAGCATAAGCGAAAACACCGGCAATGCCGAGGTTTCCGAGAATGTCAGATAGATTGCTGTTATCGACCTTCCCTTTAATGAGATCTAGTATCAGCTTTGCGGCATCATCCGCAAGGTTCGGCAGGAATGCTTCTGCGACGTAATCGTCGAATTCGCGGAATGCGTCCCTGTTGCCATTGGCAAAGTATTCCATAGCCGCAGACATGAGGCTTGCGGGCAATGCTATTTCTCTGGGCTTCGGTATCGTCAGGTATTCTCCGGTGTGTTTCCCGTCAGCGTATACGGGGAATGCCCAGAAATTATTCTTCGTATAATTCGATAGCTGCCCGTAATACTTCTTTGCATCGTCATCCATGCTGTTGATCAGCCACTGTGCTGCGCCGGCAACCACGCTGAACAAGATATACATGATCGCACGTGCGAGCCTTGCCTTTTCGCGTCCTTCGCCCTTGATATCGTCTGCTCGCAGCCAACGGACCAGCTTGTCAGCGCCTTGCACGCTCGCATTGAAGAACGGGACTATCATATTCATCTGCCTGCTGATGTTCCCGCCGCGCCGGAAGTTGACGGTAATGTCATGACTCGCGTAGATCGCTTCCTGCGGAGACATGCCTTTTTCGCGCATCATCTTATACGTTGCATATCTGGGTCCGCGTTCAATAATGTTCGACACATACTCGATCCACTCCAGCGGATTCAGCCAGCGAGATTTGTCGCCGGTCAGCTGCTTCATAATATCCCGCGTCATGTTCTTGTCGGCTGTATATGCGCTCTCGCTGCCGCCGCCCATAGCAAGGAATTCCTTGTACATCCAGTCCTGCTTATCCGGCTTCCGCACAGAATTGACATACGCCTCAACAAGTCCGGCAAAGATGTGTGCTGGGTTCTTATCCTTCGAGTACGTGATCAGCGTTCCGAGGTCTCGAACGGTATTGGAGCCGATAGACCAGATCAGGTTCAGGCCGGTAATGCTGGATGTCATAAGCCTGGATATAGTCCCATACGCACGCATGACAGCGTTTACGTCTTTCTGTGACATGTTCGTAAGGCTCTGGAGAAGCAGCGGATCGTTGACCTGCCAGAATTCCGGTTTTCCATTCCTAAGCACAGTGAGTGTGTTGCCGTACGCTTTCCCCATTTTGAACTGCAGGAGGAAATCGTCTATGCCTTCAATGACATCAAGGACCTTCTGGAAATCGTCCTCTGTCAGATCCGCAAAGACCGCATCCTCAACGAGCTGCTCTTTAAGCTCGTGTGTGCCGAACTTGTTTACCTTCATCGGCGTCAAAACACGCTCTATAAAGTTAGCAAGCCCTTCGTTCTCGCTTGCAGCCTTGGTAATATCCTGCATGACCTTGTTCCGGATGCCGGCGGTTACCAGCTTCACGGTGTTGTTAATGATGTTTTCAATCGGGTTCAGGAAGTCCCTGCCGCTGCCGCGCGCTTTTTTGATTGTGCTGCTCTGGTTCGCAAAGCCGCGTTTTGCGGCGCCGGCGCCGCCTTCCGTGTCCATAGCGCGGTTGAACGGGACGTAATATTGCCACCGCTCGCCCCATTTATCAAAGGACTCGTGGGAGACAAGACCGGTTTCCACGCCGAACGCCATGAGAACGTCTCGCTGGAATTCATACAGTTTTTCAGACGCATCCGCAAAATTCGGATATTCTTCCTCCAGGTCTGCCTGTCTGTTCTGCATCCAGTGAGAGGAATTCTTCCGATCGTCAGCAAATACGCGCAGCCCTTCAGCAAGCCGTTCCGGACCGTGCTTCACGATCAGATATTCGCCGAACGCCTTCAGCTCCTTCGGATCCTTAAGGTTGATACCTTTCAGCGCGTCTCTCAGGCTGATACCGCGGACCTGACCGTTCAGGTCTCTAAGCTCATTTCCGGTAAGCACGGAATGCGAAATGACGTCCGCATATGCACTGTTGATTGCACTCATATGCACATTCGTTCCGGCAGCACGGTCAAAGAGCTTTATACCGTGGAAGGAGTCTACCCAATCCTGATACATTTTGTTCTTAGTATCGGTCAGCTTCTCCGCCAGCGTCCTGTAATCGCGCTGCCCGCCACCGATGTCGCGGATGGTCGACTGCGCCGTGTCGGTATCCAGCGAGTAATACGCATTGATCTCGTCCGCGAACGAATGCAGCAGCTCAAGGGTATTCGCATCCAGCTTCGATTCGAAGTACGGGAAGAACGTCGGAAAATCGATCTTCGCCGTTTCCGTGTTCTGCAAATACCTGCGCATGAATTCCGCAAAGCCTTCCGTAAGGTGCTTGCTTTCTTTGTTGTTCGCTTTCATTTCGCTGCTTAGCTGTTCCACGAGCTCATTTTTCAGCTTGCCGGACAGGCTATCGGTGATACTGAACATGTTATCCAGGTGATGCCCCAATTCGTGCGATACGGTAGGCAGATCGTTTGCAATCCTGCTCTTTACGCTGTACGCATGCCGGTTGTAAAGCCCTCGCACGCCGCGACTCGGCATGCGGCCTGTGCCTATGGGTATGCCGAAGTCATGCCGCATCCTGCCGATGATATCGGATATAGGAGAGGTCTTTACATTACGGCTGCCTGCGCGCTGCGTGCTCCACATGGATTGATTTTGGGGGTTGACATTATCCGCCATGCCTGTTATATTATCCTTGTAAAAAGCATTATCGGGTTTCCACTTTGGCACTTGTCGCCTCTGTGTAAGAAGCTCGTCGATGCTTTTTCCATTTTTAGTGTACAGAACGTTCCCTTTGCGCAGAAGGTCTAAAACATAGGATTGATTCCATAAATCAAACGCCGTATTTACATTGTTGTATGTGCCTACTGTTCCGTTTACGTCAATCCGAATAGGAACGATAATCGAGTATCCGGTTTCCGTTTTCCAATCAGTCCATACTACAATACTATGATCGCCCAGCTCCTCATGCTTTGTAGTATTCCCAGTAATAGCCATTGGATCATCAAACTGATATAACAGTTCATCCAACACCACGCGCCCCAAACCATGCTTTCCGCCTTCTTCGTTTGCAGAAAACGCGGTTTTCCTTGCTGCTCTTTGAGGCATATACAACGGTTTATCAGAACCAAGGTACTTGCGCAGAAGCTGCGACGGTTGTCCAAGCAATATGAGCTGATTGCTTTTCATTGTTCCATCAAGCGCGGACGTAATCTCATTCTGATACCGAGCAACATTCCTGTCGTCCGTAGCAGGCATGCTAAGAGATTCGTCCCTTGTCGCAGGCGTTACGTTTGCAAGTCTGTTTCTGCTTCCTTCTTCGGATCCATCGCGCATAAATTGGTTATCAGCATCTTCATCCTCGTCAGCGATAACCGGCGCTTCTTGCGTGGGATTGAGGATATTGGTAATTTCGTTGTTCCTCGCAGTAGCCTTGTTAAGCTCATCCTGACGGTCAAAAGGCGCATTTATGATCGCATTCAGCTTCTTTACGTCGGCCTGCCAGGAAGATATATTCTCTTCCAACGCCTTCAACCGCGCATCCATGTTCCTGATAACCGCTTCTATGGACTGCATGGTTCCAACGGCGCTTTCGGGATTGATCTTAGCGGGGTAGTTCTCTTCTCCACGGATAACGGCGTCGCCATCGCGGCTTACGAGCAAGTCAAAACCGGCAATCTTGCCGATTGTCTTGTATTGATCGGATCCGCCTGCGCTTACAAACTTCTTTGCTGCGGAAATGATTGCCGCTCCGGCTTTTTTCCTGTCAGTAAACGTCGTGCCGGATATGGTTGCTCTGAAATTATCGCCGCTGACATCCTGCCTGGATGCAATATCCTTTTTTATGTGCGGCAAAGCGGCTTTTGCCGTTGCAATGTACGTTTCAGTGGCAGCCTTTCTAGCCGCAGCCTCCTGAATGGATTTGGTATATTGCCGTTTCAGTGCGTTTAGCTTTGCAATCTCTGCGTTTACCTCAAACTGTTCCTGAATAAGCGGGTTTCCGGAAGCTATAGACTTGATTTCCGCAAACGAAAGCACCATTTCGCCTACGTCCTCTGCCTCTCTGGCATTCACGTCGCCGTTCATAACGGAATTGATGAATGACGCCTTGCGCTCTAGGTTGTCCCACATACGTGCGTCGAAGGTCTTTTCCGTTACATACGTAAATATCTCGACTTCCTCGTTAATATTCCCCTGACGCAGGATACGTCCTTCACGCTGCTCAATATCGCCAGGTCTCCACGGCGCATCAAGATGATGCAGCGCATACAGACGTTTCTGCGCGTTCATGCCAACACCCATTTTGCCGGTGCTGCCGATCAGAACGCGCACTTTACCTTCGTTTACATCATCAAACAGCTGGTCTTTCTTTTCCTGTGTGTCTGCATCATGTATGAAAGCGATCTCGTTTGCCGGAATGCCGCGCAGTATGAGCAGACGTTTAATATCATCATAGATTGAAACATTGTCGGCATCTTCCGCTGCATTCTCAATGTTCGTTTGCTCCTGCTGCCCGCCCTTCGGAGTGGCGATGTCGCAGAACACAAGCTGTGCTGCTCTGTCCTTCTTTGTCCGTTTCCAGATATCGTATACGTTATCGACGCACTTCATGATTTTCCCTTCTTCCTCATAGGGCAGAGAAGGGTCCATCATGCGCTGGCTGTATGAGAGCTTGCGCCCGTCCGAAGTGATCTTCAACATATTGTCGTCTTTGGGGTTGACCCGACCTTTGCGGACGTTTTCAGCTCTTTCGGACAGCTCCTTAATATACTCCAGCTGATATTCGGACGCCGGAGAAACCACAACAGTCCGCTTTCCGCCTTTGATTTTCGGTATTTTCAGCCCAGGAACGTCGATAAGCACATCCGCAAAGCTGCGGAACATCTGCTGCAATTCGCCAAGGTTCTTAAACCTGGAAAAGCTCTCTTTCTGTCGGTATCCGCTGCCGGACGGGTCCATCTCCATGACGGTTACGACTTCGCCGAACATGTTCGCCCAAGCATCGAAAGTACCGAGCCCGCGCTGCTTCAGTAGGTCTTCCTGCATGTATTTCTGCATGATATACATTTCACTCATGCTGTTCATGACAGGCGTCGCTGTTGCAAAGACGATGCCTCGGCCGCCGTTTAGACGTTGTAAATAGCGGACCTTCATATACATATCGAACGAGCGCTTCGCTCCCTCCTTGTTGCCGAGGCCGGATACATTGTTCATGTTTGTCGTGTAGAAGAGGTTTTTGTAATAGTGCGCTTCGTCAACAAACAGAGAGTCGACGCCCAGCTCTTCAAAAGATATATTCCCGACGTCTTTCTTCAGATCGTTCAGCCTTGCAAGCCTCGCTTCATGCTGTTTCTTCATTTTTTCCATCTGCTTGACGGTCGGATCGTTCCTTTGCCCATTGCGGACGGCCATCTCTATTCCAGACACCAGCTCTTCGATCTGCTGCTCGATAAATTGCTTCTCGGTATCTGTCGATACCGGAATAGATGAGAAATTCTCTTGAGATACAATCACCGCGTCATAATCGCCCGTCGCGATCTTGTTCATGAATTCGCGGCGTTTCTTCGCTGTAAAGTCATTGTCTCCTGGTATCAGTATCTTAGCGGTGGGAAAGAACGACAAAAACTCATTGCCCCATTGTGAAAGAACAGATTTCGGTACAACGAACATCGGCTTTTTAACAACGCCGAGCTGCCGGAGCTTCATGGCAGCTGCAGCCATTTCAGCAGTTTTGCCCGCACCTACCTTATGCGCTATCAGTGTATTTCCGCCGGACACAATAATGCGATGCACCACGTCCTTCTGGTGCGGACGGAGTTGCTTGAGTGCGCTCATGCCGTCAACGGTAAGGTTCTCGCCGTTATATGTCGGGGTAACCGTGTTGTTAAACTCTTCGTTGTAAAGATACGCAAGCGCGTCTCTGCGTGCTTCGTCCTCCCAGATCCATTTCTGGAACTCTGACTTGATCGCCTCTGCCTTCTCCTGCGCAGCAAGCGTAGCCGGCTTATCAACGTAATACTTCCCCTCCGCATCCTTGCGCGACACTACTATGCGGCGATTATTCAGAAGTGCGCTGAACAGTTCTGCAAACGACCTGTCAGGCGTGCCCCATGTGCTTGTGTTTGCAACGGAGCGCTTCACGTAATTATCCAATATCTTAACGGTATACTCGCCGGTGAGCGGGGAATACGACATAACAAACCGCTGTTTGTATCCGCCGTTGTAGGTCTCCAGCATATAAGACACAAAATCGGAATACACGCTCTGCGGTATCCATGTGACGCCAGGCTGAACGAATATATCCTGATACGGCACATCTGCCGGTATAATTTTCTTCAAGGCATCAATGTTCCGCTGATAATCCTTGTCCATAGGCAGCAGGCTTTCCGCGTCTTTAAGCTTCGCCCTAACGTTTCCGGACAAATACTTTTCGGCAGTCTCATACACGCCTTCGCGGTTTTTGTATACGAGCTGTGCTTCCAGCAGTTCGCGCGATACATCATCTACGCGTTTGCCGGTCAGGGACGCGATCTTTTTCATGTCTACGCCGCCGGTTTCGTTGACGGATACGGCAAGCGCGTCCGCTGTATTGTCGGCGTAGGTGACCGTCTTACGCGGAGAGACCGTGTTTTTTGTGAAGATGTCCGCCTTGCTCGCGGTCTTTGCCTTCTTGTCGTAGTTTTCGAGGGATGAAATAAACGGAGCGTCAACATCCTCTCCGTACAACCGTTTGTTCCCAGGCGAATTCAGATACCCGTGTTCCTTGACAAACGCATCATATGCCTTGTTCAGGAGCTCCCTTGCGGCTTTAATATCGGTGTCGCTTGCGCTTTGGAGCTGCATATCCAGAAGTTTTCTGGCTGTATCCCTGATCGAAAGGATCTTTGCGGTAGTAGCAGCCTTTTTTTTTGCAGTCTCGTACTCTGTAAGCGCACCGTCGACAATCCTGTATATTTTCCCGCCCTTTTCGACGAGCGAGCCTTCTTTGCCTTCCGCTTCCGCTTTGGCCGTTTCCTGGTTTATCTTTTCCACGGATGGCTGCTTCGGATATTCCATGCGCCATTCGATCTTTCCGAACGCATTTACGATCTGCTTTCCAAGGTCTCCAGGAAGCGCCTTATACGTCAACCCATTGCTGCCGTACATAGTGCCGTTAAGCTCAGGCGTGCCAAGCACCATTTCCGGATGATTGACAAAATACTCGTTTATGCTGGCGCCGTTATGTCCGCTGCCGATAAACTGATACTGCGTTCCTGCGAAGCTCTCACCATTATACGGCGTGTATGCAGCACGTTTGCGAAGGACAATAATGTCCGTTACAACTTCCGTGCCGGCGTTACCTTTGAACGCGGTATCCGGAAGGCGGATTGCGCCTAATAGGTCTGCATTGTCCATGATGTATTTGCGTACGGTATCATCGTATGCGTCCATCGTGTATCTGGAAGTAATGAACATCACGAGGCCGCCAGGACGCACTTTGCTCAGGGATTTCGCAAAGAAATAATTGTGAATTGCAGACGTGACCTTTTTGGGGTAGGTCTTATCCGTGATCGCATAATTACCGAACGGCACGTTGCCTATGGCAACATCCATATAATTATTCGGTATTTTGGATTGTTCAAAGCCTTCGATTCGGACGTCATTGTTCGGGTAGAGGTATTTCGCAATATTGCCGGTGATCGTGTCCAGCTCAACCATAGTCCACGATTTAACGGACGATTGCATGTCAACAGGCATAGCGCCCATGAAATGGCCTACGCCTCCGGAAGGTTCCAGCATCCTGCCGCCCTGGAAACCGAGCTGACGCAGGCCCTCATACATAGCGCGGATAACGTCCACGCTCGTATAATGGGCGTTGAGCGTGCTGCCTGCCGCCATCTTGTATTCGTCGGGCGTCAGCAGCGCCTTCAGCTCTGCGTATTCTTTCGCCCATTTCTCGTTCTGGGCATCAAAAGCAGAGGGGAGTCCGCCCCACCCGACATATCGCGCCAGGGCAGCCTGCTCCTCCGGTGTTGCGTATCTGTTCTCAGACTGAAGTGTTTTGACGATTTTAATGGCTTCTACGTTAGCCTTATAACGAGATTTGTCGCCGGAAGGAAGATTAAGATCGCCAACGATAACATAATTCGACCCTTTCGGCTTGACCGTTACCGTTTGCTCTATATCTTCTTTTACTTCCGCTTCGAGCTCTACTTCATGTTCTCCTCGCCCCTCGGAAACAGCCACTCCTTGACTATCTCCCAGGCTCCGTCCTCCGCTACTCCCTGCTGCATCAGATCCGTCTGCTCGTCGAGTGCTTTCATCCCTAGTTTTTCGAAGTACCGGTACACGTGTTCCGGTCCCTTCGCTGCCAGACTCCGGTAGCTTGGCTTGCAGAACTCCCTGTAATACTTCTCCGCCAGCACCCCGTACCACGGGAGCGGTTCCTTGTGCTTCATGAACTCCGGCGTCAGTACGCTCTTCAGTATCGACATGCTCTTGCCCCCCTGTTGATTGATCTATTGCTGTCCCGTTTTTATCATTTGCGAAGGCGGTCGCATCTCCGGCAGCGTTGCTCTGTGCGTCGCCTGCGTCTATGGTTATTGTATCATCTGCCGCGCTCGCAGGCAATGGCGTCTCCTCAGATCCAGCAGGCGCGAAGTTTTTCTGATACACTCCGATCAGATCCTCGACAGCCTCTTCCCGCGTAGCAAACGGGCCGCTGCGATACAGCTGGGAGCGTGCATTGGAAATCATCCCGCCCATTGCCGCATCGTCGCGGGTAATACCGGCATAATATCCGCCACCATCAGCGAGCGTTACAGAATATGTGAAATCTTTGTCGCCTACCATACTCATACCGACACGCAGAGACCTGATTACATTGTCGTCCGTATCCCCATTATCGGCTGCAGCTGCGGCCTGCTTGCGGTTATACTCTGCAAGGCCCTTTTGGTACGCCTCCGACACCTGTTCCTGCGTGATCAGCCCAGCATCCACCATATCGCTCGTATACGTCAGTATGTCCTCATAGGGTAGATTTACCGCGCCAGCCTCTTCAACGCGCTTTAAGGCCGTTGCAACGCGCTTATTTGCCGCCTGAACGTCTGCGGTAGTATCAGAGGTATCCGCAGGAGCAACAGGTGCCTCGGTCTGTACATCCGAGGCAGGGGAAGGAACCTGTGCCACGTCCGGAACATTGGCCGGAGCTGCAGGCTGCGTATCAACCGAAGGCACGGCGAGAACAGCGGCCTCCGGTTGCGGCTGCTGTACAGGCGGCGTCTGTGCTGCCGCTGCATCCGCTGCAGCCTGCTCTAAGGCGATTTCCGCCGCCCTGTCGCGCTGGATCTGCAGATCGTCGTCCGTAGGATGATAGGTAGCCGGATTGATCTCCTCCGTCGGCGTGACGTCCTGCTCGACGGTCTGCGCCTGCTCTGCCGTCGGATGCGCGATCGGAATGTCGTCGCTCAGCTCGGAAGCCGCGGGCGCGGGAGCAGGGGTATTATCCTGCTGTACAGGCGGCGTATCTGATACGGGCATCGGTGCCGGCCGATCAACCACGGGAGCGACAACAGGCGGTACGACAGACGCATCCTGTGCGACGCCTGCTGCCTGTGAATTAGCCACGTCCATAGCTGTCTGTGCGATGATGTCCGGTGCTGTCGCAGACATATCCCCCGCGACGGGCTGCGACCAACTGCCGGCAGTAGATGAACCTGCATCCTGCCCGATCTGGCTTGCTCCAATGCCGGATTGAATGATGGATAGCTGCTCATCGACCGCATCCAGCCCCTGTAATATCTCGATAATGCGCCGTCCCTGTCCTGGATAATATGTGCTCTGCAGCGTGATGCGCACGCTGTCATTGTATTGCCGCAAATCGTCGATAGCCCTGATCCGCTCCGCGTCGGTCATGTAATCATATCGCCCGATTATATCCTGATAATCTGCCCGCATTTTTTGTGTCGCATCGTCAATAAATGCCTTAGCGTCACGAGAGAGCTTAGCGCTCTCGGCAGCGCCGGTTATCGCGGAAAAAACAAACGATAATGCCATGTCCTGTGCGATCTGCGCGCCGGACGGCCTGCGGTCCTCTGGATATAGCCAGTAGGTAGATAGCAGACGTCCGCCCGCAAAAGCAGTCCCCTTAAGCGCCTGTATCAGTGTGTGTGCTATTGTGGTCTGAAAATCCGGACGCTTAGCGAGCACCGACATACCTATATCTCCGACGACCGCCCCTGCTATACTGCCAGCCGCACCACCCAGCGCTCCAATGCCTGCATCGGCGAGCACCCTGCCTACCTGATCCCACGCGGAATACGGGACAGGATCATAAACCTTGCCCTGCGCTGCATACGCGGCCTGCTTAAGCCGCTCCTGCTCGTCCCACTCTGCCTCTGACATTGTCTTAGTCAGGCCGGAATATGCGCCGGTCAACCCGAAAGTAGCGGCGCTCCCCAGAACGCGAGGTAAGAGATTGGACGCTACCTTAGCCGCCGTCTCCGGCAACACCTTGCTGATCGCACTAGATGCGGCGCTGGCCACGGATGGCACAGCAGCACCGGCTACCAGACCGGCATTGCCCATCATTGCCAGACTGCCTGCCAGACTGCCTGCCGCAGAGGGGAGAGGATACATCGACGACACCTTGGACGTCGTCCGTCTGGCCTCGCCTGGCGTGTACTGATCTCCCGCCAGGGCGCCGAGCTTGTCAGCGACATAATCCACGCCCAGCGCGCTGCCCAGACCTGCTCCCACGCCATACATTGCGGACGACTTGTAGAGCAGATCGGTGTACAGATTGTACGCCTCCTGCGGCGCGCCGAACGCATTGCCATACTGGATGTCGAATCCATACGCACCGGCGAGCCTACGTGCAGCTTCGCCCGCCTCTGCCATCTCCTCATTGGACAGGGACGCCTTAGCAGACAGATCCTTATATCTGCTGTACGTCGCCTGATCGATCGGGGCCTGCGCATTTGGCATAGATCGCCAGCTCGCAGGGATCTCCGGCACGACCGTCGCAGCGCTGCTGCGCACCGGCGTCGGGGAGGCCATCGGATATGACGACCCCTCAATATAATGTCGATCCTGCTCGTAATCCTCTACCGCGCGCCTGCTATACGTGGGCTTTGCCGATGTCGCAGTGCGCCTTGCCGCCCGATCCAGACTGATATACGGCGTGGACGAATTAATCAGCCGGTAGTCCTCGGCCTGCACAGCCTGCTGCCGTGCCTGCTGCTGCGCCTGATCCGCTGCCAGCTGCCGTGCTGCATTGTACAGCGCAACGTCGGATGCGGACGCAGGATTGTACCCCGCGTTGCTCATTCGCGCGAAATCCTCGCGGGAGATATTGCTCGCGCTGCTGGACGCCTGCGTAGATGTACCCCCGCCGATTTTGGCCGCAGCACTCGCCGGCAGCTCCTGCCCGCCGTGCGTCTGCCTGTACAGCTCCTCGAAAGACATGCTGCTACTATTTTTTTTAGCCATCTGTAATATCCTCCTCGCCCGTCTGGGCGTCCGTATCGTCTAATACCGGCGTGATCTCGACGACCCCGCCCTCCGTGTCACCTTCACCGGCAGCCTGCGCCGCCTTGCCCTTATCAAGCTCCAGGCGAGCTACGGCAATATCCATAGCTGTCTGCTCCTGCCGCGTCGGGATGTCGTATGTCGACCTGATCACCGATGCCAGATCGCGCATGGCCGTTGTCAGGTCTCTAATTGCCCTGGTGTCCACCTTGCTGTATATCCGCTCTTCCGTGTCAGATACGCCTTCTCCATACCCACGCTGGATCAGGTGCCGGTGGAATTGATCGGTGTCCTGGAATACAGACAGTATCACCTGTGACATTGCGTCTGCGGATGACTGCAGCGCTTCCAGTTTGCGCGCGGCGTCACTGGACTGCCTAGCCGCTGTCTTGCGTAGAGTCTGCGACAACACATTGTCCCTATATGCTTGACGTGCTGCGACCCATCCCTCGCGAGATGCGCGCACCGAGAGCGTGCGGAAACTAACTCCATTATCAGCCGCTAGCTGTCTATATCCCATGTCACCTGTCACATAATCGCGTTTGATCGCGTGCCAATCCAGCACAACGCCACCCCCTCGATCCAATCATAAATAGATGCTGTTAGCCCTCGCACCCCACTTTGGAACATAAAAAAAGGCCCCGTTCACGCGGGGCTGTTTTTATGCCGTCAGAACGGCAGCTCGTCCTCGTTGATATCCTCGAAGCCTGCCATCTCCGGCGGCGGATCTGCGTGCGCCGGTCCTGCGGCCTGCTGGCGCGGCGTCAGGAACTCTACCTCGTCCGCCTGGACGTCCAGCGACACCCGCGTAGACCCGTCGTTAGCCTGGTACGTGCGCGCCTGCATCTCGCCGAGCACGGCCACCTTCTTGCCTTTGGTCAGGTACCGGCTGCATGCGTCTCCGAGCTGACGCCAGGCGTTGATCCGGAAATAATCTGTCTGCTTTTCGCCGTTCTGCGATGCGAACCGCCGCGTTACGGCGATATCAAAAGTACACACCGTTATGCCGGTCGGCGTCGATCTCGTCTCCGGATCGCGCGTCAGGTTACCTATCAGCATGATCTTATTCATTTCGCCATTCCCCCTCCGTTTTCTCGTCTCCTATTCTCATTTCTACGACCGTAAGCAGATAATTCATCATCCGGTATGCCCCATCCAGCCTGTATAGCGCCTCGCGGGCATCCTGCACGCACTGGCGCAGATCATCCAGCAGCCCAAAGTCCACCTGTACGCCCAGCGCGTCAAAGATCCTGCGCATCGTCTTTGCTGTGGGGTTTCTCGTGCCAGACTCCCACTTGCTTATCATCACCTGCGTCACTCCGAGCCTGTCCGCAAGGTCCTTCTGCGTCAATCCGGCCTGCCTCCGAATAGACATGATGCACTCGCCGTCTGTCATTATTCCATCTCCCCTCCACACGCGGCGTACCCCGCAATGTCCACCCAATTATCTCCCTTGCCCGCGCCCGTCGAAATCCTCGCCAGCTTGACGGCTATCATCATTGCCGCCACGTCCTTGCCGTCGAACGGTATCCGCACGCCATACCGGCCCAGCACATGCTGCGTCCAATGTGCGGCGATCTGCGCAAAATTGTCCTCCGGCGTGCCGTACTGCTGCTCACGCTCACCGTTGACGATCTGCGCGGCGCGGGTTAAAATCTCTGATCGTGTCATTCCTCATCCTCCTGCATACCCCGATACCAGTCGCATTTATCCGCCACAGGACAGTAACGGCATTCCTTCAGATCTGGTTCGGCGCAGTACCATCCGCGGTCGCACAGGATCGCCCTGTCTGCCGGATCGTACCAATCCATGCGATCACGGCCTCCCCAGCATATATCAAGCCCTGGCTCGCGATTGACACGGATATCGACATACTGTACATCGTCGAACAATTCGCCCGATAGCGCGAGCTTTTTTGCCCTCCCTGGCGTGTCTGCGAATACAATCTCCGCATAGTCAACATAATCGCATGTTGCCTTGTATGCCTTCTTCATGCTTCATCCTCCTCCAGCATCCCGCGCACAAAGGCCAGCGCGTTCATGTAATCCCGTTCATGCCGCGTGCCTTTATGTACTTCATGCACACGCTTTTCAAATTCATCAAACGTTCCAAACCAGCAACCCGCGCGCACGAACAGCCCTTCGTCCGCTCTGAAAAAGTATGTCTTTCTGTTCGCGCTGCCGATACGATCTATGGCCACATATCTGCCGTTGTAGATACGCCCGCCCTCGAAACTGCACCCGCCGCCGAACACGCAAAGCTCGCCGAACCTGCAAAGCTTGCCGAAACTGCACCGTTCGCAAAAAAAGCACTCCGCCCCGAATTCGCACAGCGATCCGAACCAGCACCCCGCCCCGAAGTCGCACCGCGAGCCGAACCAGCACCCCTCTCCGAATCTGCACTCCATGCCGAAGTCGCTCTGCGAGCCAAACATGCACTCCGCCCCAAAGCTGCAACGCGCACCGAACCAGCACTCCGCGCCGAACCAGCAACGCTCTCCGAATTCCTTTATTCGCGTATAATCGCCGCTTGGGCAATGCTTTACCCCGCGTTCGTCGCGCGGGATCGCGTCAAATTCTGCTTGCGTAAAAACCTTCATGCTCTCTCCTCCTTCTCGAACTGCGGGCATTTCCGCACATGAAAGCTGTCTTGCATTTTCCCCTGGCTGCTTGCCAACAGCGTCGGCTGCGCGTCCCATCCCTGCACCGGCACGAAGCGCTGCGCCCAACTGCACATGTTCTTGCCGGTCGAATGCTGACACCTCCAGCAAAGAGTCTCTCCTTGCGGGCGTTCGGACAGACCCAGCACATTTTTGCGCACATTTACCGCGGCCTTCGACCGTCCCAGTTTCTTCGCGATCTGCGCGCTCGTCATCGACGTCTGCGCCAACTCGCGCAGCTTCTCGTCGTCCTCCTCAGTCCACAGGCGGTACGGATTGATCTGACCGGCAGACGTGATCCTTCGGTACATGTTCCGGCACGAGTCCTTCGTCCGGCCCAGCATGCCCCCGATCTGCGCGTATGACATTCCGTATTCATGCCAGCGGATCAGCTCGTCTTTTTCCTCCTCCGTCCACACTTCGCTCCTTGCTTTAGTCGTCACGTCGCGCCTCCCCATGCGTCAAATACGCCTTGATCGCTGCGACCGTCTCGTCGAAGCCGGTGCACCGGAGCGCGCAATACCCCTCTGCGTCGAGCCATGTCAGCCATTCGCGCTGTGATGGCGACAGTCTGCCGCCCTCGGCCTTGAGCTCGATGTACAGGCCGTGATACCGTCCGCGCGGCACCGGCAGGCACAGGTCCGGCACACCGGCTTTAACTCCGGCAGCCTTCAGGCGCGCAGCCTCGACCTTACCGCGCCTGCCTCCATTGGGGCAATGGTACAGCAGCCGCAGCTCCGGCCACTTGCCCTCCTGCAGCCGCGCCCAGCGCATGACGTCGATCTGAATCTGCTCCTCCGCGTAGATCACCTGCTCAACCTCCTCGTCCGGTCCTCCGTGTACTCGGCCACGTACCGGCGCCGGCCGCACATCTCGCACGTGCCCTTTGTGTCGACGCCGACGTCCTTTCGCGCGACGTAGTATTTGCTTTTCGCCTGCACCTGCGCAGCGCATGGCCTGCATAAAATCTTAGCCATTGCCGTCCTCCTCGTATTTCCGCTCCAGCTCCCGTGCGATCGGGCAGATCCGATGGAATCCGTACTTGCTGCAGACGACGTCAACGTACTCCGCCATGTCGTCCGACGTCGCAAACCGGATCATATTCTCCGTGCCAGGGATCGCTCCCTCGCAGGAGAGCGAATACTTGGCCATCCGGATGTAATATGGGCATATGATCGCTGCCGTGCGCCGGTCGTACTTGGACATTAGTCTCCTCCGTCCAGATCCGCAAACACATAGTCCAGCTCCCCTGGGCCGTACTCCCGCTGCTGATACCCATGAGCTGCAGGGTTGACCCGTTTGGTCCTCCCCTTGGGGGGGACTATAGGGGGGGTACGTTTATGTTTACGTTTATTTAATGTGGACACATCTTCGGACACATCTTCGGACACATCTTCGGACATATCTTCGGACACATCTTCGGACATATGTACTATAACGCTCCGCTCTGAGTACGGGATCATACGATACAGCGGCGGACGCGTGCCGCGAGATTGATAATCAATGAAGCCACGATCCCTTAATGCGTCACGTGCCCGCGTGATGTTGCGAATTGACATCCCCGTTCTCAATTCCAGGGTACGGCTCGGCGCAGTGAACCACTCACTCCACGCCAACTCATTGCATATGGACATTAGCGCATTCCACAGCAATATTTGACCGCTGGACAGCGATTGCGTCTGCAATGAACCGTAAAAAGACTTGAGCTCTTGGATGTAATTCATTCTCACAACCTCGTAATATTGATCCTGCGCTCCGTGCGCGCTGATACCGTGTACGCCTTCTTCTCGATCTGCTTGACCTCGACCAGATGCGTGTCCGTGAGGATCTTCTCGCGCTCGCCCACGCACAGCTTGATCTTGTCCGCGACGTCGTTGTACTCCCTGTACGCCGGCGCCAGCTCCTCCTTCCGGACGATCAGCTCCTCCAGCTCGCCGTCGTCGATCTCTGCCTCAATGCGCCGGTGATCGGTCGGGCAGATGTGCCGCATAGGACACTCCTCGCACACGGTGATGTCGTCGCACGCTGCGGGGATGGTCTGCCCGCTCTGATCTGCTAGCGCTGCATAGATCCGCTCGGCCTTCTTTAGCATGGCGTCAGCGCGATCCCAATCAAACGGCACGTCAATGACCTTGATCTCGCCCGTGAGCTTGTTCGTCAACACGAAGAAGCCCTTCTCCTTCTCAAAGCGCCACATGTATACGAGAAGCTGAGAGGGATATGCTCTGACGTAATGCCGCTTGCTGCGGTAGAAATCATCGACGGTATTCAGCTTCGCCCATTCGAACGGGGAAAGCCCCTTGATCTCCGCGGGGAACAGCTCGCCGGTCTCAGGGTCCTTTATCCGGATGTCCTCGCGGCCGGTAATCAGCGGATTTTCGACCTTCCACGACCGCGTAACCGGCGTGATGACCTCGTAGCCGGCTGCCTTGAGTTTGTCGATCGTGTACGCCTCCAAGGCGTTGCCCAGGTCGAATATATTCTGCAGCCCGTAATCATGGGGATCCTGCTCATCCCAGTGACGGATGAGCAGGTACAGATAACGCTCGCACGGATGCCCGATGTTGGACGCCCGCAGGTTATTGACCGGATACACAGCGATCCGGCTCTCGACCTCGCGCCTGATCGCACCCTGAATAGCAGCAGCATTCAACATCGTCATCCCTCCTCTGCCAGTCTCATGGCGTCCTGGACGCAGCTCTCGCACCACGGATCGCCCAGGATGTCATAGTACGTGTCGCCCACGTAGATAGCTGCTCCGCAGTGCTCGCAGATGCAGAGTTTCTCCGGACCCTCGTCGTAAGGGTCCGGAAGATCGATAGCAAACGCAACGTTAATCCTCATGTCAGTATTCCTCCGGCGGTGCGTCAGGCAGCGGTGCGTCGTCATAGACGTCAGACTGCTGCGGTCCCGATGCGGCCTTCTTCTGGCAGTTCATGCAGAGCCGCCTGCCATACTTTCCCTCGCTGTAGGACGCGACCTTTTGTGTGATCGCCGTGCCGCAGTCTGCGCAGGTTAGTCCGGATGCTTCGGCGGCCTTCGTCGTGCCGCCCCTGCTGCCCTCTTTGAACGTGTAGCCTTGGATGCGCGATACATCGATCCCGCCCGCCTGGAGGCTCGCAATGTCGATATTCCGCAGGCCAGGCAGCAGGCGTTTTATCCCGTTGTTGATGCAGTTGGTGAACGCCGCCTTCTTGACGTCGTTCGCGTCGATCTCGTCCGGTCCCTTGCTCCGGTTCTTGCCCGCGAAAAAATCGTCCTTGCCGGATCTGCTGCCCTCACACTCGATGGAATTGTTGCCCATCCGAAATTCCATCCGGTACGTGAACGACGGATAGCCCTCGTCGAGCTCGCGCTCGGTGGCGACGATCTTCCAGCACACGCCGAACGCTCTGGCCACCTTGGTCGCGCCGCTTTCTTGCAAGTACGGCTTCCCTCCGATCAGCACCCAATCCATCCACGTTGTCACGCGGATCGCGTTGCGCATGATCCTATTCAGCGCATCTACCATCTTGTCGGATCTGTCCGCGATAGCGATGATCCTCTCGTAGTCGTAGCCCGCCGTCTCCTCCGGCAGCACCGTTACGACGCTGCTCTCTCTATCTGTTAACTGCTGCTCCATGGTTGTCCTCCTTAGAAATGTACATGTTGATAATGTGTGCCAGCCCCGCTTGGACTGTGTCGAAGCCATCTCGCCGTAAAGCCTGTTGCAACCGCTCATAATCCGTTTTTGAGAGCCTGCACTGTACTCGTGTCGGTAAACGCCTGCAATCGCGTCTGCGGCCTTCTGGTGCGGTTTTTGCGAATGCGTCTTCCAGCAGCCGCTCCGCGTCGTTGACCAGGCGCACGCCGTACTTCTCCGGCATCGTGACCTTGCTGTGCAGGTACTTATCGTATCCTGGGTACTGCTCGCGCATGACCTGCACGACCTGCGCGCCCGTGATCCCGCGCTCCGAGCAAAAATCCTTTAGTTGCAGCATCGCTCTCCTCCTCAATCCGTCAGTCCAGTTTCCTTGAACGCGTCTACGATTGCCGTTTTAAGCGCCGAATACAAAAGTCCGAGCAGATCGCTCTTCGTGAGCTCCGAAACAGGCCCGTTTACACCTGCTGTCGGTTCGTCTTTTTTAGGCGTTTCCGGCTTGACCGTGTACGAATCGGGGCCGATGTTGTACAGCATTTTTATGTGGTTCGCTACGGCGCGGTGGATGCGCTTACAGTAAATGATGTTCGAAACCTTATTTTCGTTAAAACCAAGTTCGCGCGACAACTGCTGGAAGTTCAAACCGCGCGACCATATGGCCTTCTTGAATGCGTCAACGTCGATGTCAAGATACAGATTCTCTCCTACTTTCATGTTGCTCTCCTTTCTGATGCGTGCTATACTGTCATTGAATTACTGCTTGGACACGCTCCAGTTACCGACGCGGACGGAGCGTGTCCTCTTTTTTGATCGCGTGCAGCCGGATCAGTGCGAACCCCACGCTTGCGACCACCCACGCGACCGCGACGCCCAGCAGCACTTCGCCACCGTAGGCGTGGTAGCCGCGCTGCGCGTAGGCCAGCGGGGCAGCGGCGAAGTACGTTCCGATGCCGCACCCAGCGGCTAATACCAAAGTCAGTAGCTTCTTCATTCCATCGCCTCCAGCCAATCAAGCATTTCGTCCGCCGGAATGTGCAGGGCATCCATCAGCTTTTTAACGTACTTAGGGGTCGGGATGCGTTTGTCGCTTTCCCAACAGACAACTGCGGCGTTGTTGGCTCTAATTTTCCTCGCCAGTTCGTCCTGCGTCATTCCTGCAAGCAGTCTGTACTTCTTGATTATGTTCACGCTATCTCCCCCTCCATCAACCTTGCCAACGGCACATGCAGCTTCTTAGCCGCCCGCTTCAATTCCCCGACCGTAAACAGATCGGGATTCTCCAGCCGCCTGTACAAGCTGCGCGTGCTCATGCACAGCGCCGCAGCCAGCTCTGGATTGCGCAAGTCGATCTCGACCATTCGCGTCTTGATTGCCTTGTCTAGTGTCATTGCTTGCCCTCCTTGTTTTCTCTTTGCTTTGATGGGTATTTATGACAGGGTATGTCAATACCCTGTCATATCTGGTATGCGTAGCATATCAGGCGCTCTCGCATTTATGCGAGTTTCGGGATAAAAAAATATGCATTGCGTCCTTGTCGCTTAGTCCCAAAACAGCGACAATCCTGTGCGCTTCGCCGATGCTGAACTTCTCTCCGGCTTCGAGCTTGCGATAAAATGTGCTTTGGTCAATGCCGATTTTGCCCGAAATATCTGCAATACTCAGTCCTTTGTCGGCGATGCGCTTGCGCAAGGCGCTAGTATCTACACACATGCTAGTCCCTCCCATCCGTTTATCGTTGCTTAAAGTATACCACTCGCATTTATGCGAGTCAACAACCTTTTTGCGTTTATGCGAAAAAATTGTATTGATTTTTTGCAAAAATGCGATACATTATATATATTACACATCTGGAGGAGAGCAATGACAACAGGAGAGAGGATAAGGGCAAGGCGTAAAGAGATTGGGATGTCCGCAGAGCAGCTCGCGTCCATACTTGGCGTGTCTCCTGCTACCATTTATAGGTACGAAAACGGGGATATAGAAAAAGTGCCTATTAGTATTATTGAGCCGATTGCAAAGGCGCTTCGCACGACGCAGGAGTATCTCATGGGATGGGACGGTAATTACCCGCCGCCGAGGATCGCGCAGAACGTGACGCGCTTCCCAGTTATAGGCACCGTGGCCGCAGGATACGGCGCAGAGGCTTTTGAGGACTGGACGAGCGGCGAGGCTTTCGACGTGCCGACCGAATGGCTGCGCGGGAGACCGCGCGAGGATTTCTTCGCGCTAAGGGTGCACGGGGACAGCATGTACCCGTCGTACAAGGACGGAGATCTGGTGCTGGTCTTGAGGCAGTCTACGCTCAACCATCCCGGCGACGTTGGCGTCGTCAGGTACAACGGCGAGGAGGCGACGTTGAAGCGCATTGACTACGTTTACGGAGAAGACTGGATGCGGCTGAGACCGGAGAACGCAACATATCCGGCGATCACGATACGCGACGCGGAGCTGGAGAATTGTCAGGTCTTGGGCATTCCCTGGCTTGTCGTGCGCGAGATCAGGGAGTGACGGCTATGGCACGTGCAAAAAAACTGCCGTCAGGGTCATGGCGCGTGCAGGTGTACACCGGAATAGTGGACGGAAAGAGAAAGTACATCTCGATCACGGCACCGACGGAGAAGGAGGCCAACTACGCGGCCTTGCAATACCAGATGGGCGTGGACAGGAAGGCGCGCGTCGGCAAGACCGTCGGTGAGGCGATAGACGAGTACATAGCGTCGCGGGACGGCGTGCTGTCGCCGACGACCATACAAGGATATCAGAGCATACGCAGGAACAACGTGCAGGAGCTGATGGACGTGCCGATCAAGCATCTCGCAGCTGCGGACATTCAGGCCGCTATCAACGCCGAGGCGAAGGGCAGGTCCGCAAAGACGCTGCGCAACATCTGCGGGCTGCTCGTCGCGTCGATCAAGGCCGTGGATTCGACGTTCTCGCCTGAAATCTCTCTGCCGTCGCGTCAAAAGCATTTAACGACAATGCTTAATCCGTCACAGGTATTCGCCCTGGTCAAGGGCAACGCTATCGAGCTGCCGGTTCTGCTGGCCATGTGGATGGGGCTATCCATGTCGGAGATCCGCGGCATTGACCACAAATCCATACGCGATGGCGTGCTGACGATAGACAAGACCGTCGTTGACGTCAACGGTGAGCGCGTCGAGAAGGCAAAAACAAAAGCCTACGACCGCACGCGCAGGCTCAAAGTGCCAGAGTATATCATGGATCTGATCAGTCAGCAGGACGGCGAAGGATACCTTATCAATCTCTCCGGCAAGGCAATCTATAAGCGATGGATCACGCTGCAGCGAAACGCCGGTTATGAGCCGCAGATGCGCTTCCATGATCTGCGCCACCTGAACGCGTCCGTCATGCTCGCGCTTGGAGTGCCGGATAAATACGCAATGGAGCGCGGCGGCTGGTCAACGCCGAGCGTGATGCAGTCTGTATATCAGCACACTTTCAGCGCAGAACGCGAGCGGGTAGACGAACTCATAGACGAATACTTCCAGGCGATGCAACATAAAATGCAACACGATACAGGGAAAATATAGATATTATCTGTTATTGCTATGGGTTCAAGTCCCATCTACCGCACCAAAATGCAGGAAGCCCGCGATTGCGGGCTTTTTTCATGCAAATTAAGAGAAATAGGGCATTATCCTTGCAATAATTCCTGCATATTTTGTCACTTGTGGCATGGATACGACGTCAGATTGCAACACATGCAACACGAAATGCAACACGACATTATCGTGCAAACGAAAACAGTGTCCGTTTTATTGGACACTGCTTTCGGGAAGTTGTTTGAAGATGTCTCAGGTACTACTCAACATGCACGACAACCAAAGGATTACTTATAGTATACCGCACGCAATTTTGTTTTGCAAGAGTGGTCAAAAGTGGTCCTTATCGGTCGGATTGTTCAGGATGCCGAAGCCGATCAGGATCGTGCCGACAGCGTCCAGCACAATCCGCAAAGTTTCGTCGGTCACGCCCCATTTCTGCGGCAGGCCGAACGCCGAAAGGATCGTCCATACAGCGCCCACGACGCTCACCCAGAGCGCCCAACTTCTAAAACGATTTTGTTTTTCCATTTTTTCATCCTCCAATCAAATATATCAGCTTGGACAGCGCGTTGACCATCCAGTACGCGGTAATTAGCGCCCACAGCAGCGACTTGCCGGCGTCACGCGCAACGAGCTGCCGGATGAAGATCAGCGCAGCAAGCGCAAACAGTAGCACATCAAACGCTATCATCGTAAATGCTCCGTTGCCTGCTCGTTGAGGAATGCGACATACTTGCGCTTTGCTGCCTCGAATGCGGCTATGCCGTCCTCGATCTCGCCGTTAGGCTCGCCGCGTTTGACGGCGACCGCGACCGCGTAGGAGAGTTTGGCCGTCGCCATGATCATCTCCAGCTCAAGCAGTGCTTCACGCTTCCTGGCCTCCGCCAGCGCGTCTCGGTGCGCTTCCGCCCGCGTCAGCTTGTGGGTAACGACGAATATCACGACCGCTGAGATCACGCTCGGCACCAGGCCGACAATCAACGACTCGAACCATTCCATCAACACCACACCTTCAATCTGCCGTAATGTGTCCATGCCTTTAAGGTGTCCGCGTTGCCGGTCATTCTGTTCAAAGTTTCACGTGAAAACGTGTCTTTCCGGAAAACGACGCCGTAGGCTGTGCCCGCCGCTTCATAGACGCCGTCGAATCCGACGATGGCCATGTGGACCTTCTTCCCGCCGCTGTCCCTGAACAGGATGTCGCCAGGGCGCACCTCGCCCTTGGTGATCGGCGTGCAGTAATTCCTGTACAGCCCATCCGCTGTGCTGTCGCTGCCGGAAACGATGTGCAGCGCCGCGTTCACCCACCAGAAAAGCCCGCTGCAGTCCGCGCAGTACAATGTCCTGCCAAGCTGATTGCCTTTTTCGATTTCCCCACACAGCCATTCGTAGCGACCGCCCGTGAAGTAGCCAGGTTCTGCGGCCTTGCGCGTGTCAAGGTAGTGCTTGGTCAACTCATGCCCCTGTGCGCCGATGATGTAGTAATCGCCCACGGTCATTTTAAGCAGCGCTTCCATCCTCTGTATCTCCTCCGTATGATCCGGCGGAACCGGCTGCGGTCCAGGCTCCGGTGCTTCGTCCAGCGCCGCCCAGGTCTTAGGCCCTATGATCCCATCCGCGACAAGGCCGGACGCCTTCTGGAAGGCCACCGTCGCGTCATAGGTTTTCTGCCCGAAGATGCCGTCGATCTTCCCGCACGGGAAACCGTGATCGGTCAGCAAGCCCTGCGCTTCCTTGACGTCCTCGCCGACCATGCCCTTCCTGAGCGTGCGCCGCACCGTAACATGATCCTGTTCCTCGCTCTCCGGCTCGCTCTCCGGCGGGAAGAAGCAAATGACGTCCTTCAGCGCGAGCACGTCCTCCCAGGTCATGTAGCAATTCCCATCCTTGCCCCAGAAATCGCCCCAGCTATTGCGGACAAGCACGCCTTCCTGCTTTCCTGTCGCCGTCGGGAATTGCCCGTAGCCCATGATGACCATTTCATGGTATCCAATGGGCGAAAGCCCGCTGCTGCTCGACGTAGCGAACCAGCCGAAGCCGTCGGTGAAGTGCGTCAGCACGGGCGTGCAGAATATGATGTGCCGCCTGTCAGCGATAGCGGCCTTGATCTCGTCGACCGTGTACAGCCGCGCCCACTTCCATCCGCCGTCGAGCTGGATGTTGCCGTGCTTCGCCTTGTAGAATAGTACCGCGTCTTCCCAAAACAGCTCGTAGGGGTCGTCTGCTTCCAGCGCGCAGCCTTCCTTGACGATGAAGTTTGCCGCGTCGTTGGGGTACATCCCCTCGCTCTCAGGGCCGTTCGGCCTGCCGCCGCCATAGACGTATGCCGTGCCGTACTTTTCGCCGTTTATGCGGGCGAAGCCATAGCGGATGGACTGCGCGACGCAGGTGCCGTAGATCTGCTGATAGTGCGGTATGCCGGCGTCTGGAATGAAATCGCTTTCCGGCCACGCACGGGGAGCCGTGACCGTCACCGTATAGTCCCGCTCGTCCTTCGGAGACGGGAATGCACCAAGCGGATAATTGTACTCCATTGTATATTCCTCCTTCAGACTGATTTTGGCTTGCAACTAAGGCACGCGCCCAAATTCCAGTTTGTAGTACCTATGCCAGCGTTGAACTGCAGCACAAACGCACCGATTGGCGCGCGCGACGCAGAAGCATAGCCGCCACGACGGACATAACGTACTGACGATATTCCTATCGTGAAGTTATCGCACCAATACGTAGATGCCGATCCGGACGCCGCCGACGGCAAAAATCCCCACGCGCCGAATTTTTGCGCGGAAATGTAGCCGTTCATGGCGGACACCGTTACGGCGCTTAGATAGCCGCTGTAATCATCCGCGCTTGCGGACGCTGCATATCCGTCCTGCGCAGACCCGTCCTGCGTCCCGTAAGTCATCTTATACTTATAGGTTCCTTCGTTACAGACCAGTCCGGAATACCGTCTCCATTGGTTGCCCCACCAATGCTCCATGCCGAACACCTTTACGCCGACCGCATTGTTGTTCGACCCGTAGAATAGGCCCTTGTCGTCCATCGTCCCCGTGCCGAGGCAGGATTCGATTTCGTGGCCTTCCACGGTCGTCTGCGCGACGCGGCCATTCCCGAACGTGCCCTGCGTGTCAAGCGTTTTCCCGATCAGGATCAACAGCAGGTTGACCAGCGTGACGTCGGCGAACACCTCCGAATGCCATAGCACGTCATCGCCCTGGTTGTTAAGCTCTGCCGCAGCAATCTCCTGTGTCGCCGTCAGACCGTTGCACAGATCCGTGTTGGCCATGCCGCTGATAGACCGCAGCTTGCCGTTGCCGTCAATCGTGCCTGGGTAGATCGGCGTGTAAAAATGATCGACCAGATCTCCGTCGTTGTTGATAAAGCTCCACGCGCGGAACTGCGAATCCGCCTGATAATCCGCAATGTAGACGGATGCGGACGTATCGTCACCGACGTCAGGCACGACCTTGTACCAGATGCGCTTGCCGTTCTGACCCCACTCCATCATGGCGTTGCCTGCATAGGTATCGTCCGCCACGTCAGACGGCGTGACGCCGTCCTCCTTGTATGCGTAATTGTCGGGATCGAGATAATAATCGACGGTCCCGTCGTACTTGAGCATGCAGGGCTTCGGCAGGAAGAACGCGTCTCCCCAATCCCCGTAGCTGAAGCTGCCTCCGAAGGTCATCTTCGCCGGCGTCATGCCGGCCGCGTCCTCGATGTACGTCACCGCATTCGCCGGATCAGAAACCGAGCTGTCGATGTGGAAGCCATACAGGTGCGTCGTCTTAGGCGGTCTCGGCGGCTTGACGATCAGGTTGCCGTCCTTGTCGACCTTGGCCGAATCGGGGAGACAGAGGCAAGGCAGCACGTTAAAGCTCGTGTCGTTGGTAGGCACATCAGAATACTCGCGGTCATTATACGATTCGCCGAACATATTGTAGAAATACAGATCATACGGAGGATCCGATTCTGCTGAAGTCTGCGCGACTTGTCTGGTCCATACGTTCGTCGCCGGAACCATCGCGAGCGACGTAAAATACGGGATTTTTGTTCCTTCCGCATTGCTTGCCTGTCCGGTGATTTCCGTAGCCGACAGGATAAATACCTTGCAGTTTATCGTTGTTGCCTGAAGTGTTCCAGGCGAGCCGGTGATCTCGTGACTGTCGATCGTGACGGCCTGTATCAGGTTCTGCACGTCCGCACTAAAGCGCGCAAGGTATGTGTTGCCCAGCCACGTGTCAATGTTCGATCCGGAATAGCTGCGAATGCTAAGGTAAACGTCGTCCGCGCCCATAGGCATTTGCCCCGCCGACGCGGACCGCATCAGAAGTGTGTCCCCAGCAGCCGGATAGTCCTTAGCGATCAGAATGAAATTCACGGGAGAACCGTTCTCCATGATCTTGACTACGTCCCCGACAGCGAGCTTGCTGAGCGGAGTGCCTGCCCCGCCCAGCAGCAGCGCGCGATGTCTCAGCGCTCTGATCATACGACCACACCCCAATTCTTGAATACGAGGAAGCCATGCTCGCAGGAGAACTCCCACGTCTCGCTGGCCGCGGCCTCTGTAATATCGTCACCTGCAAGCGTGCCGGAATATCCGGATACCGAAGGCGCAGGCGAAGGCGTGCTGCCGGCGAACACTATGAAGCCGTGACAGCTCACGTTCGCCGCCGTGATAGCAATCGACGTCACGTCCGCGTAGCTGTACTCCTTGTTGTCGGCAAGCGTGACGGTAATCGCGCCTGTACCCGTAACGGCCGCCGGAGGAGCAATGTAGTCCGTGCCGGCGGAAGCTGCAGAAACACCACCTACGCCGTCGCCCTTCAGGATGCCGAAAGCGGTAATCGGCGCCTGGTAATCCGTACCGGACGTTGCTGCGGAGATGTTCCCCGCGCCGTCGCCCTTCAGAAGGCCGCTCGCTGTGACCGGTCCCTGGTAGTCCGTTCCGGACACCGCCGAAGAAACACCACCGTCGCCGTCGCCCTTCAGGATGCCGGAAGCCGTGATTAGATCCTGCTTGGCCGCGCCCGCTTCGTTGATCACGTCGTTCATTTTTAACCACAGCGTCGCGTCGGCCATCTGCAAGTTGTTGTACACAACGCTGATATCAGTGCCTATGGTTCGCAGGTTTGTCCCTTGGAGCAGGAATATATATCTGGTTCGGATTTCGCGATCCTCGTTGCCGTTGTACTTATCCCATTCGAAATCGATCATAGGGCCTGGAATCGGGAGCCATTCTTCTTTGTCAGTGTTCATCACATATTCGACCGCCACGGGAGTGCCGTTCGAGTATTGGTTGGAAATCCACGCAAGCGCCGACGCAAGGTCCGTTATTCCATCCGGCGGGACAAACATAAGTTTGTAGTTTATAACTACAAAGTTCGCACGCCCCGCGTCAATATCGCTAGGAGAGCCGCCGTACTTATCAAAATGCGAGCAGATAGCAGCACCGCGCCCATAATCATACCCTCCAGCGAGTTCTGGCAACGCCTTGAACGTCACCCTTTTTACGGGCGAGGCTTGGTACTCGTAATTTTCGCTGCCTTCCGCTCCGGTCAATTCGTAATAGCAGATCCTCTGTGCATTAAGTCCGCTCACTGGGTCGTAAGTATCACAGAACCAGCTCTTGCCGGTGCTGTCTCTATAATTGCCCTCATGCATGTCATCGACCGCCGGAACGCCGCGGAGCGTGATCGTTGTCCCAGGAGGTGGCGGCCAGACGCCGGTGCCGTCCGGTATCGGATAATAAGTGACATTGTCATAGGTATACGGGGGGACACGGTCAAAATCCGATATGAGTATCTCGTTGACCTCAACACTCGACATCTCCTGCGGCGCCGAAGGGGATGGAACGTCTGCCTGTGTGCTGCGCCCGAATATCTCCATCCTGGTGTACGTAGACCCTTGGATCACGTTCGGTAATGCAAGCCCAAACTCCGCCGAGCCCGTCACTTCACGACCCAGGAACAGTTTTTCTTTGTCGTCCCAATCCGCATCGAATTCGTCGTCAGATTGCTTGATAATGACCTGCCCTTCTGTGCCGCCGGCAGGCACGCCGCCGCCGGCGCCGTTCAGCGGTCCGATATCGACCCATTCGGTTTCGTTCCACAGGTATAACTCATAAGGGGCCTGCTCGCCGACGCCATACGCATCACCGGTAGAAGGGTTCTCAACGTCCGCTTCCAGCGCCTCAAGCGTCGGATACAGGCCAAGGACCTCCAGCCCCCGCGGGAGCGTGAATTTGAATTCAACTCCATCGTCGTTGACCGTCACACTCGCGTCAGGCATTGCTCCAGACCGTGCAGACGCAGACGGATTCGCCCATCTGTATCTGTACTCATCTGCGTCAAAGAGGGCACGCATGAGCGCGCTGAATTCGCTGGTGCTGGAAATCCTGTCGTCGGCGTAAATCGGCTCCTCAACATAGATAGAGAATTTCGGGCTGTACGTCAGCGTTCCGTTATAGTAAACCATTAGCTCGCACTCAACCGTACCTGCCGCCGCAGTCACCTGCGGCGGAATAACAAACTCAAACGTATTTCCAGCCTTGACACAGTCGTCAAAGATCAATGTCCCATCCGGCTTTATGGCGCGAAGCACTACACCTAGACGAGTATCCCAGTAAATTGGAACAGACCCGTTGTAAAGAAATATCATGATCTTGCGTGAATTGATATCGGATTGCTTTGTATATATGCTCGCCTGATTTCCTGGCTTGGCAACGTCAAGCCGCATCTTGTAAATGATCGGTTGCATCTGCATCCTCCCCCTTATTGGTCTGAGTACAGAATATAGGACACTCTTTACGCCTCGCACCCCACTTTAGGCACAAAGTGGGGTGCGAGCGCATTTTCGCCTGTTTTACCATGAAATTGACGCTGGGGAAAGACCCTGATTGACGCTGGGGAAAGACCCTGAATGACACTTCGGAAAGACGATGAGGAGGACATTGAAATGAGAAAACACAAATGGCTGTATGTACTTCCGAACCTGCACCTGTTCGACGGTGACGGTGGTGGTGCGGGCGCAGGCGACGGCGGCGCCGCGGGCAACGCGGGCGAAACCGGAACACCGGCAGCAGGAAGTGCAAAGAACCCGCTTGCGAACGTCGTGTACGGCAAGCAGGAGAACATGCAGCAAACCGACGGTAAAAAGCCCGAACCGGAAACGCAGGTCACTTCCGACGCGAAGGAAGAACGAAAGGCCGAATTCGAGCGGCTGATCAAAGGCGAATACAAAGACCTGTTCGACGAGCGTGCGCAGCAGATCATTGACGCACGCTTCAAACAGACAAAGGCGCTCGAAGCGGAAGCGAACCGCTCCAAGGCGCTGGCGCCCGTGCTGGAGCTGCTTGCGAACAAGTACGGCGTGGACGGGAAAGACGTGGACGCGCTCGTGAAAGCCATCGAAGAAGATGACAGCTATTACGAGGACGAAGCGATCCAGAAGGGGCTGACCGTCGAGCAGCTCAAGAAGCAGAAAGCTCTTGAGCGCGAGAACGCGGAATTCAAGCGCGCCCGCGAAGAGGCGGAGCGCAGGCAGAACGCCGACCGAATCTACGCGCAATGGCAGCAGCAGGGAGAGGACACAAAACGTTTCTATCCGAACTTCAACTTCCAGGCTGAAGTGACGAACGCGGAAACGTCGTCCAGGTTCCTGGATCTGCTCCGCGCAGGCGTAGACGTCCGGACCGCATATGAAGTTGTCCATAAAGACGAGCTCATAGCAGGCGCCATGCAGTATACCGCGCAGACCATCCAGCAGAAAACCGTAAACGACATACGGGCACGCGGCATGCGTCCTGCCGAGAACGGTACTGCCGGAAATAATGCAGCCGTCACCGTCAAGACAGACCCGACAAAATTCACCAAGAAAGACCGCGAGGAAATCTCGCGGCGAGTCATGTTGGGAGAGCGAATCGTTTTGTAAGACGGCCTCTCCCGCTGAAAGGAGAGAAAACACCATGAAACTCATTAAAGGCATTAACCTGCAGCTCTTCGCTACGCAGACGACTCTGCTGAACGATCCTGGCAACGACCTGTCGCCGGAAATGAAAACGTACTATCAGGACCGGCTCATCGACAACGCGGAACCGAACCTGGTACACGATCAATTCGGCGACAAATACCCGATCCCGCGCAACGGCGGTAAAACTACGGAATTCCGTAAGTATTCCCCGCTGCCGAAGGCCATGACGCCCATCGTTGAAGGCGTAACGCCGGCGGGCAATAAGCTGGACGTAACGACCATCACCGCGACCGTCGACCAGTACGGCGACTACATCGAGATCTCCGACGTTCTCGATCTGACGGCCATCGACCGCAACCTGGAGCAGGCAACCAAGCTCCTCGGCGCACAGGCAGGCCGCACGCTCGACACCGTGACCCGTGAGGTCCTTGTCGGCGGCACCAACGTCATGTACGCCCCGTCGATTGTCGGCGGCGTCGAGACCGAGATCAACGACCGCACCGAGATCGACGACACCGCGCTGCTGACCATCAAGGCCATCTTCAAGGCCGTGGCCAAGCTCCGCGAGCAGAACGCCGTCCCGCGCGACGACGCATTCGTCGGCATCATCCACCCGAACGTGGCATGCGATCTCATGCTGTCCGAACAGTGGATCGACGTACATAAGTACGCGCGTCCGGAAAACATCTACCGAGGCGAAGTGGGCATGCTCGGCGGCGTGCGCTTCGTGCAGACGACCGAAGCGAAAATCTGGGGCTGCTCCGTTGTAAACGCTGTCAACGCGAACACGAGCTCCAGCACGACGTTCGTGCTCAAGAACACGCCCGACGCGAAGGCGGTTGAGTACCTGTCTACGGCAGGCAATACGCTGCTGATCGACGGCACCGAGTACGAGATCGCGTCCTATGCGGAGGCGACCAAGACCGTCACCCTGACGACCTCTACGTCCCTCAACGCGGACGACGCCGTTATCTCTACCGACGGCGGCAACGGCCAGTCTGCTTACGCGACGCTGATCATCGGCGCCAACGCTTACGGCGTGACCGACGTAACCGGCGGCGGCCTGCAGCACATCGTGAAGCAGCTCGGTTCTGCCGGATCTGCTGACCCGCTCAACCAGCGCGCGACGACCGGCTGGAAGGCGCTCAAGACCGCGGAACGTCTCGTCGAGAGCTACATGGTCCGTATCGAGCATGGCTGCGCGACCAACCCGAACGCGGCCAGCAACTAATCTTAGAACAGTCAGGTGCGGTCCCTTCGGGGATCGTGCCTGACGCATAGAGAGGAGATTACAGAAAATGGCAACGAAAGCTGAACCGAAAGAAACTGCCGTACAGGAAGCAAAGGAAAAGAAGCCCGCTAAAAAGCTCGACATGAAGGAAATGGTAAAGATCCGGCTCTCCAAAGACCGCAGCAACAACGCTGACCTTTTCGTCGGCGTCAACGGCTATACCGCGCTCATCAAACGCGGCGTCGTGGTAGAAGTACCGCGCTACGTTGCGCGCGTCATCGAACGCTCCATCGAGCAGGACCAGAAAACCGCGGATATGATCGAACGGATCTCCCGCAACGACCTGTAAGCTATCGGGGCTGTATGCCCCGCATGCCGTCTACGAGTATAAGCCGGTGCAACTCCGGCAGACGGCACAAAAAGGAGGAATGAAGCACATGACCGTTATGGACGCGATCACGCAACTTCAGGCGATAAAACCGAACCAATACGACGACGAGACCGTTATCCGCTGGCTTTCCGACCTTGACGGCATGCTGTACCGCGAGGTTGTCAAAGATCACGAGAATTCCGAGGATATCGCGCACGGCCCGTATGATCCGGAAGCGGACATGGACACCGAGCTCATGGTGCAGGCGCCGTATTCGGATATCTACATCAAATACCTGTCGGCGCAGGTGGACTTCAACAACGCGGAATACCAGCGCTTCAACAACAGC
>Ga0310696_10001590_pt1 | contig 32573 bp, 46 predicted proteins | sample AusTroGonzalo_MG_4_FD_203885 | JGI IMG/M metagenome (GOLD analysis project Ga0310696, IMG submission 203885) | Bovine rumen microbial communities from tropical cattle in Woodstock, Queensland, Australia - Gonzalo_02 (v2) (version 2) | ecosystem: Host-associated > Mammals > Digestive system >... | reverse complement strand
CTTGTCATCCACGGTTCTTCTGATTCTAATGCCAGTTTCGTGAGGTATTCAATTGCAAGTTCTGCATCAATCAACCTCATCCTCATCATCCTCCTCTTCGTGCATCCCCCAGGAATCCCAGTATACCCGTCTTCCTGTGTTCATCTCGTCGTCTGGCGGTAGCGGTTCCCCGTCCGGGTACCGAATCAGTTCAGCGCATCCGTTGTATCCCATGTGATAATCACCCTCATCTTTCCCGTTGGCACCCTCTTGTAGAATGCTTCTGCCACCTGTGCCGCAGTACCGTAGAACACATAACTTCCCATCGTCGGCACGATGTCGTTCTCCGTCGTGATGACCGGGTCACCCTTGTCCACCACATTGGATGCGAACCCCTCAAAGTCTGCATCCGACAGTTCGTACTCTTCGTTTACTTTGTCATAGTTAGGCTCGGCGTGAGGATCGTAGTCGGGGTAGCAGTTGAGGAAGTCGTTCCACTTGTCATAGGCTATATCGGTCTTTCTGCCTTGGTTCCGTCTAAAGCCTAACTTCCTTAACCGCCAGTTCATCGTCTGCGGAGAGATGCCAAACAATCCTGCGAGGACGCTCCCGTTGGCACCGTGGTCAAACATACACTGTACCCACGCTCTCTGCTCGTCTTCGTCTTTCCGCAGAAAATCTTCATAACTAACAAACGGATTCATCATTCATTCTCCTTTTCATCTTCGGTTAGTCCGATTAGTGTGTGTAAAGTTTTCTCTTGGTTGGTAAGAACTCTGTGAAGCAACTGGTTGTTGTCTGCGATGTCGTTGGCTACTCGCACGAGCGTAGGCTTGTCCATGACCAAGTCCGGGTACTGTTGCGCTATGGCAATGTACAACTCGCAACATTCGTAGTTCGCACAACAGTAAGTCTTGAGATGCAGTTTGATGTCTTCTTCCGTGCCGGTGTAGGTGATCGTGGTTCCGTCCGTAAGTCCATCGCACTCAATGAGAGTGTCACCGAATCGGTGGAACCAAGGGCAAGCCGGTGCTTGATTAGAGCCGAGCCTCATAGATTCCCATCTCCTTTTCCAAGTTCTGTGTCTGGATTTCCTCATCCATCTCTGCGATCCACCTCTTGATGTTCGCTACATACTCCTGCATCTCCTTGGACATCTTGACGGGTTTCACCTCACTGTCCTCTGCCAGAGACCGGAGTTCTGCGATGGTCGGTGGGAACTTGTTGCTTGCGATCCACTTGCCCACCGCATTCGCAAGGGCGGCATAGGGAATGTTGCGGAGCATGGTGTACCAGACTTTTATCTTCCCCTCATCCGACAGAAAATTTGGATTCGGGTAGCACGATTGCAAAGTCTTCGCCAGAGTCAGCCACTGCTCCGAAGTCGTTGTCAATGTCGCTGAAGTCAATTCGGTCAATCCAACTCTCTCCTTTCTTCCACTCATCTTCCCACGCTCTTTGGGAGAAGAATGTTGATCCTTGCTTGATGTACTGTGTGTCCTTGCCTTGGCAGTATTCTGTGTAGGCTTTGATTCCTCGCTCAATCTCTTCGTCCGTAGCACCATCCCTAATGGCTCTCTTGTAGGATTCAAATGCTGACTTCCTGCCCTGCTTCCGGGGGTACATCTCCCACAACCGAGCAAACCGCTCGGCGGCTTTGCTCAAGATAGGGGGTTCACAGGGGGAAGAGTTGGGGGATAAAGAAGAGATACTAATAGGGGGGTGTGGGGGGGAAGAAGAAGAGGAACCATCGGGGGCAGAGACGGGGGACAAGGGGGTTTGCTGACCAATTGCTGAGCAATTGCTGACCAATTGCTGAGCAAATCTCTTCTTGCCGTTCTCCCTGTAAATCTCTGTACGCTTCTTTGATCTCTCAATCCCTGCTTGAATCACAGGCCATAGATACCGCTCGTTGCCACGGAGTTCTTCCGGTTCTTTCCCAAGGGAATACTTAATGTATGCCATGAGGAGTCTACCTCTCTCCGCATCACCGAGAGTCTGGATGGCATCCATCCAAGACGGGTCAAACATCAGCGTAGTCTTCATGATTTAGAAGGGGAGATCTTCACTATCATCCACGATGATGGGCATGGTTCCGGTCTGCGTGTGAACCTCTGCCTTGGTCAGTTGGAAGTAGCAGTTCGCCACCATGATCTCCGTGGCTCTGCGCTTGTTACCATCGTGGTCGGTGTACTGTCTGGTCTGGAGTCTGCCGGTAACGGATACCCCATCACCCTTGTGGAATGTCTTGGCTACGAACTCCCCGGTGGTTCTCCACGCCACACAATCAAAGAAGTCTGTCTCTCTCTTGCCCTCGTGGTTCTTGAGGTCACGCTCACAGGCGAGAGTGAATGTGGCAACGGTCGTGCCGCTCTGCGTGGTGCGGAGTTCCGGGTCTTTGGTTAACCGTCCGGTCATGGCTACGAAATTAAGCATTACTAATCTCCTCTCAAATAACTCTTGCCGAATATCTTTCGGAAGTCTTCTTCTGTCCAGTGATTCTCCTGCATTAACTTTCGTTGCATCCAATCTTGCAGGATTTCTCTGGTCTCTCTACTGCGGTGAACCGCCATGGGGCCGAGCCGGTGGCATCTGTTTCCGCAGAGCCACACCCCGGCCCCGAATTGTGTACTCTTTCCTCTCAAAGGCCCACCATATACTTGGTCAGTGGTGCCATTCCAATCTGTCTGTGGCTCCGTTTCTTCCGCAGAGCCAACAGGCATTCTCTTCATAGCACAGTTTGCATCACCTGCCTTTCTCTTCTGCGTACCCTTGCTTGACCAATGACAACTCTCTGTCGGTGAGAGTCTCTATGCCGAGCGCACGGCAATCTTCCACAACAAAATCTACGAGTCGGGAAAATTCCTTGCTTGTGTACTCGCTACTGCCTTTGTAGTAGTTAACCAGAATCATCCCGGTCTTGGGATCAGCATCCACAATCTCCACGAAGTACCCGATGCCGAACTGTCCGACCGCACTGTTGAATTCCGGTACCGCTTCTGGAGACATGAGCAACTGGTCAAACACGCCCACCGCCTTGATGGCATTTCGGTACACATGAATCTTTGTCTGCCCGGTAGCCTTGGCTATCTCTTCGCAGAGGTGCCAGAGGTATGCGTTCGCAGTGACCGAGCGTTTCTTCTTGTGCTTGACTATGTCGAACTCACCCGGCACGAAATCCTCAAGCCAACTCATGATCTCTGCATAGTCATCCGAGCCGAGTGACAGATGACCGAATGCATAATCGGCGGTGTTAATCTGCATGGTTGTCTCCTTTCAACTTCACACTGCACTCATAGCAGACAGGCCGTCCGTATCTCTTACTGGTGACGGAAGCAATCTGTCCTGCCGTCCACTTGCCCTTGTCCGTGACCACATCCACGATCTTGTGTCCGCATTCGGTACATATCATGTCACTTGCCGTGACCACATCCGGGGCGGTCTTTACGAAGTCGGAGAGTTTGTCGTTCGCAGAGTACTTCGTGGACTCCGCATCTGTGGCCCAGTACACATCGGCACCTACTCCCAAGGCTTTAGCCGCCACGCTAATGGCATCGGTCAACGCCATCTTGTAACACTCGTCACTGACATGGATGCCCTTGGATTCCTGCACGGCAAGCATGGAACCGCCGATGCCCGTGATGGGTTGAGAGGTTTCTCCGTTGAATTTGTAGAACAGTTTGATTTCCACAAAGGCGGCGATCTCTTTCTCCCCGGCAGGTTCCGACCACATCCGGTCAATGATGTACCACCACCCAATACCTGCAGGGCCAAAGGTTTCGGTGAGAGCCTTGATACGGAACATCGGATTAATGTCCGTCATCCCTTTGAGTCTCCCGGCGGTGATGGGTTTCTTTGCAATTGCCGGTACTTCCCTTAACTTGTTGTACAGTTCAAGATTGTTTTCCATTACTTCCACCCCAACTCTTTCTTAAGATAGTAGATGTCTAACAGGTCACTGAAGATCGTGAAGTACTTATCCGTGTGCTGAACGGTGCGCTCTTCAAATCCCTCGGACTCGTCTCGCCCAATCCGTAGGATTCTGCAGGTCTTGACCGGGTGCCCGTTTTCCTCAAGCAGTTCCTTGTATGCCGCAAGTTGAACGAAGTACTCATCGTATACGGCTTTCCCGGTTTTGAAATCCAGTAAGGTCGGAATGCCGTCCAACATACAGTAGCAATCCACTGTTCCACCGAATTTCATTCGTTCCGATACAAGTGGAACTTCGCATATGATAGGGGAACAATCGTGGGTCTTTCGCCACTCAAGGAACGACAGGACGGCGTTCTCTGCGAGGTCAATGTCCATAGCGGAATACTGTGTGAGATCTACTTTCTCGCCGGTGAGGTTCTCCTGCACTAACGCATGAGCCAAGGTGCCAACTGCGGCGGCTTCGTCTCTGTACTTGGTACTGTCTATTCCCTCAAGTCCAAGGTCATTCGCCCACTTGATTAAGTAAGGCTTGTTGAGGATCCCGGTGATTGTCGTGGCTCCCGGCACTCTGGTTCCGTCTGCTAACTTGTAGACGGTGTGTGCCTTGGTGCTATGCTTGAGTTTGTCCACGCTCTTCTCCTTTCAGCAATCGTTTCATTCGTGCGTAGTATCTTTCCTGTGTATAGCCGGGGTGTTCTGCAAACCACTTCTTGTGGTAGTCTTGCTGATACTTCCGGTACTCTGGGTGAGTCCTGTAATACTCACGGTAGTAAGCGTTCTTATCCCATGCCATGCTTCCGTCTCCTGTACTCTCTCATGTAGGCGTTCCACTTCTCACGGTTCTTGGCTAACCATCTGGCATGAGCGGCATCCCGGACTTGTTTATGTAATGCGTAGTAACTTGCCTTAACAGGAGCATCTGTGCTATGCTCTATGCGTGGCTCATTCATCTCTTTTCACTTCCTTTCCGGGTTGTCCCTCGTCTTCGGACGGGGGGCAACCTGTTTCTATGGGATGAATCACGGTGTCCAGTAGGTAAGCGAGGAAGTCCTGTTCCGTCTGGCATCCGAGTCTGTCCATCTCTGCGTGGATGAGTTCTCTGTCTTCCGGGGTGACTCTCACCTTGAGCGCACATGGTTTGCTCCGGGGTTTCGGGGAACCGTAGATCATGCGCTTTGCTTTGGGGGATAGGGTGACTCCGGTCTCGTCTGTTCGCAGAGCCATAGACAGTGCAGGTTTGTTTGCCTTTGGGTACTCCGACTTCAGTGCTTCAAGTGCATCGTTCAAGTTCATGGCGTTCTCCTGTTCCACTTCTCGTTGAGCCTTTTCAGTTTGGCATTGTAACCTCGGATACTGTCGGATTGTTCGTAGAGAGACAGGTCGCATCCTCTGGCCCGGTTCCTGTGGTGGAAGCCGATGCAAGCGGAGCCGTGTTCTTCCAGAAGATAGTAGTAGTTTTCCTTCGTCGTTACCTCAAACTGTGTCCCACCGCAGAACGGACATGGCTTCCACTCCAAATCTTTCATCTCTTTGCTCCTTCCCACTTCTGTTTCAGTAACAGTTCCTTGACCGCCAAGGCGGTCTTCAGTTCGTCCAATTCGTACTGTGTCTCAAAGTCTTGATGTCCAAGTCTTGCCCGGAGTTTGCAGTTCTCAAAGTGAAGATCCCGGACTCGTTTGTTCTGCTTGGCTCTGTATTCCTTTTCGGCTTCTACCAGAGTGCCGATGATGAGGATGGTCACGAAGACCGCCAAGCACAACAGGCTGAATGCGGTTAGGCTCATTCTCTCTCTTCCTTTCACATAAGTTTGGCTAACTGAACTTTGCTGATGCCGAGTTTGCCAAGGGGCAGATGGTTGGTACACCACCGGTAACTGTGGCCCGTGAGATCCATGCAATCCTTGATGGATAGGAACTCCCGGTTGGGAAACCGCTCGTCAAGTCTTGCCAAAGCATCACGGTAATTGGGGGATTCTCTCATTCGTCTCATCTCCTTTCGCAGATATCTACGATGTGTTCACAAAGCGCGGTGGGTATTGCGGCTCTGTCTCTTGAGGTCTTAATGCCTTGCGTTCCGGTTCTTGCTCCCCGTGGCGCACGGATGTGGCAGGGGTCTCCGTTCTTGCACGGTGGTAGGAAATCCGGGGATGGGTGGTTAGTCCAGATGTCGGTGGGCTTCATGCGTTCTTCTCCGTACTTGCAGTAGGTCACGGTGTAGCGAGGCAACCCTTGCATGAAGTCCATCTTCCTCAAACCACCACGGGGATTCTCAATGAACCAGTAGGTCGGGTTCAGTTCACGGATGAGTTCCACCACATGGCGGTTCACCTCGTCGCAGAACTTTGCGTAATCTGTTATGGGGTCAAGGCTTTCGGTCTGCCGGTTGAGTCTGCGGTGTCTGCTGATTGCCGCCACAGAATAGGTGGTGCAATCCGGTGAGGCCCATATCACATCCGGGTGTCCGAACCGTGACAGGATATCCTCTGCGGTGAGAGAGCCGATGTCGGTGTACATATCCATGTCCTTGAAGTCTCTGCTCCAATCAACGGAAAACACCTCATGGCCCCGTGCTTCAAACGCCTTGCCGATTGAACGAGTACCGGCGAACAGTTCAAGCACTTTCATCTGTTTATTTGCGCTCCTTTCATTTCTCTACCCGTAGGTAGCGTCTTTAATATAACTCCACCCGTAGGTGTTGTCAACATAAATTTTCATATCTTCGGTTGCAAATCTTGACAAATATGATATGATATACACAAGGGGTGAGTCACATGACATTTGCAGACAAGTTGAAATACAACCGGAAGTTGGCAGGATTAACACAAGCGGAACTTGCCAAGCGGCTTGGTGTCTCCCACCAGATGATCGCCGCTTATGAGAGCGGTTCAAAGAATCCGAAGTGGGAGACAATCATGCGGTTGGCTGATGCTCTTGATGTGAACCCGGAGCAATTGTATGGAGATGAACAGGCTCCGTTAATTAATGTCCGTGAAGCGAGAGAGGCAATGGACAAGCGAGACGGTGACCTGCTCATGAAAGCACTGGGTCTTCCGACCAATGTGGTTCAATGGGTGGGCAAGGTTGCTACCGTCAAGGAAGCGGAGTTGATCCTTGCGTTCCGGGAACTTACCGAGGAACAACAGGATGCGGTACTCGTTGTGTTGCGAGGGATGAAATGAACTATGCCAAGATGTTCAGCCGCCGAGCAAATGGCTTGTACGAAACCACCTATGTGGCTGATGGAAAGCGGAAACATCTGTACGACCGGGATCCCGAACGACTCTATCATCGCCTTGCCATTGCCACTGGTCATGGGATATATACCCTAACAGACTTGGCTGAATCGTGGGAGTCTGCTCACCGTGGGGAAATAGGCACCAGAACATGGAGCAATTATGTTCCCCATCTGCGGAAGATACTGGAGCGGCACGGAGACAAAGCCGTGACGGAGATTACAACCGCTCTAATCACAAACGAGATATTAGTCTACAAATCCCAGAGGTATAGCCACACGATCTGCCGTACCGTCTTGAGCCTGTGGACGATGCTTATGAACCATGCTTGTGTTGAGGGGATCATCCAGTACAACCCGGCTCGTGAGGTGAGGTTGCCAAAGGGATTGCCCAAGAGCAAGAGGTCTGCTCCGGATGACGAGACTATCCGCAAGATATTTATTAATAGCACCCATCCGTTTGGGTTGTTCCCCTTGCTCTTGATATGCACCGGCTTGAGGAAGAGCGAAGCCTTGGCCCTAACATGGGAAGACTTCAACCTTGAGGACAGAACCATCACGGTCAACAAGTCCTTGGAATATCCTCACGGCTCTACACCCATCCTCAAGCCGCCGAAGACAGAGGCAGGAAATCGTACTGTTCCCATACCAGATGCGCTCTTGGCTCGTTTAACGCCGTCACACGGTATAGTATTCAAGCAAGCACCATACAACGGTCATCCCGGCGGTGGGTATATGAGTGCCAGAGCCTATGAAACTGCGTGGTCTACCTACTGCAAGGATACAGGCATCAGCATCACCGCTCACCAGTTACGACATGGTACTGCTACGCTCTTGTTTGAAGCCGGTGTGAGCGAGAAGTCAGCACAGATGATCCTTGGTCATGCATCACCGCAAACCACCAGAGATATTTATACTGACTTGAGAGCCAAGCAGATGACTACGGATTGTAGCAAACTGAATCAAGCCTTGTCGTATCTGTACGACAGGAAGAATTGAAAACCCTTGGGAGACAACGATATTAATCAGCCTGTAAATCTGCTGGCTATGCCTTCGGTGGTTCGAATCCACCCTCCTCCACCAAACAACAAATCCTCACGATAACCGTGGGGATTTGGTCTTTACTGGAAGAATCCAGAACTTTATCCCCGACTTCATGGTATCGTGTGGTGCCACGGAGCCGGGGATATTTGTTCCAGATGTTGCAGAAAGTTGCAGATAATTAATGCGTGTGTCGTATGGAGTGTCGTATGCTATGCAATCTTTACTGGCTCCCATCCGACCATCCCATATGCCCTGCGATCTGCCAGTGCGTCTTTCTTGGTGCGGTACTGCTTTGCTTCCTCTGGCTTGCCAACACACTCATGCATTATGCCGAGAGGAAATCCCTTGTGATAGAATGTTGCGGTCTGCCCGTTGGTATAGTGACGGTCGCACTTCAAAACCCATGCCATATTCTCACCCCCCTCACTCTTCATCTTTCTTAATGTCGTGCTTATCCAGAACGATCTTGAGAATGAAGTCTGCAATATAATACTTGTTTGGCTTGCGGATATGCTCAACACTCTTAACTTTGTATACGCCGTGCGCTTCGTATCTGTCGTTGTTGTAGGTTCCTCTCCACCCGTGAAAGCACCTGTAATCACTGTCCAACAATCCGGGGTATCCGGTTTCCGCACAATCCTTATGAAGTTGCCAAGAGGTATCTCCGGTAAGCAGATTCTCTTTGGAGAGTACCAGTACCGCATCCCCGACATTGATGTCAAAGTAATATGGGGGCATGAGAAACTCGTCAAACTTATAAGTCCACTTCATGATTAATTCTCCTCTCAAAAATTTTCGGCGGTGGAATTAACCACCGCCGCTTTACTTATCCCAACCATCTTCAAGCAATTCCGTAACATCAACACCAAGTGCATCCGCAATCTTAAGTGCCGTGCCCACTGCGATGCCAGAGAACTTGCGCTTGCCACATTCTATCATGCTCAATGTCGCATAAGGAACATGGGCGGCGGCGGCGAGTTCAACAAGACTCATCCGGGCCGAGTGTCGTATCTCCGCTAATCGCGTCACATCATCACCCCCGTTTCATTCTAACACGGGAGTCAACCCCTATAACCCCAACTTGCATACTTGTTTTGAATTATATAGAAGTTCTCTATGCCCCGGTCAATCGTGCCACGGTCAGCCTCGCCTGGTGTCATTCGGATGGCGGCGGTATGCCACATATGCGGAACATCGTGCCACTTGCCGTTGCGACCAAAGCCGTAGTTATAATATGTGTTCCGTGAACTGTTCCAATGCTGATATGCTTTTTCCTTCGCTTCTTTCTGGTTGTTTGCGGAGACATAATATCCCCATGTGATATACCTGCGATCCCTCTGCGTGTCAAATGTTACCCAATAGATTCTTTCCATGATTCATTCCCCTTTCAATGGTTGTTGTAGAACTCGTCCATATAAGCAATGCAATCGTCTACGGTACCCATGCAAAGAATCTGCGTACCATAAGTCAGTTCTGCCACGACCATCCAATTCTTTTGCTCAAGACGAGGTTCGGAGAGAGTAATCTTGCGAATGTGAGAGACATTGATGAGGCTTGTCATGCGTTCGTTCCATATGAATTTGTCCATAATTAACCCTCCCAAACATACACGCGGTCACCATCAGTAGAGAACTTGTGGTCATCCGCGTCCACGAAATCGACAACACCCTGCACATCGTCATCACACTCATCCCACCATGGAACGATGAAGTGTTCAAGGCCGCCGACGATTTCTTTGTGATGCTTCTTGCACCACCGCTCGACATACTGCTGAATGAACTCAAGGAATCCGACTTGGTCGGAATGCGACCACTCATAGGTGCCGTCATCCAACTTGCAGATGTTGTGCGCGACGCAAACCCACGGCATCTTTGTGAGAGACATGACCGTGGTCTCGTCGTTCGTGGTGGAATGCAGGACTTGATATGTGGAGCCATTGCGATTCTTGAATGTGGCCCCTGCCGTGAACTGAATGTTCCTTTCCATGATGAACCTCCATGCGGTAAAGAATTGCCCGGGCTTGTGACCGGGCCGCCGCATTACGCGCTCCAATTACGGAGCGTGGCACTCTGCGCTATTGAATCCTGCGATACCATAACCGATACAGATTAAGATCACTGATATCCATGCGAGCGGAATCATGTATTCACCCCCTATTCATCCGCCGAACCGTAGATGGTAGATGGTACGGAGAGATACTCGCCCTCCGGGACATATCCCCAATACCATGACTCATCGTCTCCCGCGTTGAACAACTCCGCGTTGTCGCATGCGAGAGACTCGAACCGCTCAAACTCATCCCGCAACATCTCCCATATGAACCCATCGCGGAACGGCATGTAATCCGCATCGAACGATTCAAGGAACTTTTCAAGGACCTTGCTATAGTCGCGCTTTCCATAGAGATGAATCTCCGCGACCTGTTGCGTATCAGCTAACCAGATTTTCATGACAACCCTCCATCAATACTCAAGGCTAAACACAAGTTCCAGACTTGCGTCCTCCGGGATGACGAACCAGAACACCGACTCGCGGGAACCCTGCGCGAACAACTCGATTTCGCGGGAAAGAACCATGCGGATATGTTTGATTTCCAGCGTTGTGAGACGCTCATCACCGTACAACTGGAACCGCTCCGCGATAGCATCGTCAAGTTCATCGTCGTACATGTGATAGGTGTTAGAATCCATCAAACCGAATATTGCGCTACCACTGTACATGCCGTGTTCCATGCGCTTGAATCTGACCATGTTTCAACCCTCCAAATTAAAGATCATTTTTCCGGGGTTACAGTTTCAGCAGGTCCCGGTAGAAGTCGGTGCGGATGGACTCGATAAGGTCCGGGACTTCCGGGTCCCATACGGTATGATGCTCCCAAAGTTCCGCAATGCGCATGTCATACTTTGCGATGAGTGTGCGCGGGATGTGCGTTCCGCGAGTGTTGCGATACCCGGTTGAAATTGCGATTGCTTGCCCGTCTACATATCCTGTGTAGATGTCGCAGTTCCAACCATAAACACCGGCATTGTAGTACATGGGCTCTTTCCCGCGCATGATGTTCGACAGGTCGCAGTAAAATGCGCTATAGATCCTGTCATATGGCATCCGTTTCAGTGTCGTCATGGAAATGCGTGCTTTCATGTTTTCCTCCATTCCTCCCGGACTTGTGACCGGGATGTATCAGTACGGCCCGGAAGAATCCGGGCTCACTCTGACTTAAGAATGGTAGAACCGAATTCCCCGCTTTCCGCATGTGATACGCGCATGCATGGCATAGTCATATGCTTTGTCGTATCTGTCTACTTCGTGTGTGAACCATGTATATCCGTCAGGCAATTGCCATTGTTTACGGTTCAATGCGTCGACGATGTCTTGCGCCTTGGCCCGTGATACGCGGATTGCTGACGCGGCCTTGTACAGATATTCCTGACCGACAACGGATTTTGCAATGATAGTCATTTCAAGCACTCCTTTCAACACACGCGGCCCAAAGTCATCGTGATACGGTCGTCATAGTCGGTCGAAATATCGAGCCTCCAGATGGAACGGTATTCCTTTTCCGGGCAACAATAGGAATTGAACCGGGAAAGGATAAACGCGTCATGGTCCACACCGTTCTCACGGAAGCCAAACAGGAATGTCTTTTCCTGACCGGGCTCCGCTCCGTCAATCCATTCCGTGACGGATTGCCAGTCGATGAAAAGGTCCGATGCGAACCGCTCACAATACCGGCCGGCCTCCTGAATCAGGCGCGTCAGGATGGAAGAATAATTGATGTCGTACTTCCCGGAATATGAAGAACGACGGCCTTCATCCGTGATGGGTTTCCATGCATACTCATTGAATGTGAAATCATTGACGGTGTACTCTTTGTTCATGGTGTTCATTGTGATTCCTCCATATGATTTGGTATTGCCTTGCGGCATGGTGGCGGATTTTCGGCTCCGCTACACCGTTCCCCATGTAGGCCTCTTCCCGCTACACACATCCCGGAATGAATTCTGACGCGGGCTCGCGATACCTGTCACATATCGGTCATGGCTCCGTGCCATTCCGGGGGGAGGCCCTCTTGCATCCATGGGCGCGTATTCAATTGTCAATGTTCCCCGGGTATATCCCCCGCGCTATGTGGGCGGGCCGATTTCGCGGCACCGGGTTTCCGTCCGCCGGGCGGGGGGCTCGTTCACTTCCGGGCTTCACACCGGGGCCGGAACCGCTCCCCAACTGGCACATCCAGTATGGCACAATTGCGCTGGTCTTGCAAATCGTGTCGTAAAGATGCCTTTTTTGTGCCTTTTCGCGGTGTTTTGTGTTCATAATGTTCTCATTTTTACCCCTGTGAATACGCGCATATCGCGATTTATATATTATGATTTCTTTTATTTATACCTATTACTTCCGGTTTTCCCGCGCTCCGGGCCTCTTTTCCGGGCCTTTCCCGCGTGTTGTGTATAATTATCCATAATGTGTATAATTTGCCCGTTTTCCGCATTATGTCACGCGAGAATCATCGGGTTTCCGTACATTTGTTCTGTTTTTCGCGGGAAATCTGTCGTCATTATACACAGAAAAGTCGCCGTGGCGGCATCGAATATTTTTAGATTTCGACGGGGAACGGGCTTTTTCGCGGGTTTTTTCGTTCTCCTGGGGGCTTTATGCATTTTCGGGCGTTATGTAAACCAATCGGAAAGAGAACGGCCCTCCCGTGAGAGAGATTGATATATAGAGAAATCCCCCCATATCCCGTGCGCATCCTTTCCTCCCAGCGCGGTCCTTTTCCTGCTGATTTTCCCGTGCATTTTCTGGCCGTTTCCGTTGCTCGAATGGTCACGCGCCTGATGATAAAAAGGAAATGGAAGTCCGTTTTAAGGTACACCCATTTATCGATAAACGATAAATATGGAAGTCCGAAATAAGGTACACCCACTGCATGGAAGTCCGATTTATTGGACTCTGTTTTGCCCTGCTCGCCCTGCTCCTGCTCCCGGTTTCAGCCCCTGCTCCCCTGCTTCCCCTGCTCGCCCAATGGTTCACTCATGCGGTGTTGATGGGGTAGGGTAGGGGGTGGGGGGTCGATCGGCAAGAGGCCCGGGGGGTTCTGGGGAGAGGAGGGTGCGATGATGTCCGTCAGTGCGCCACCGGATACAAAGCCCATCTAAATCGTTATACACAAGAACTTAATGAAGTAACATTACCCCAACAAGATAATTAGTCTTTCTGTATATAGGGAATTTTTTATCTTTCCGCCTGTGTTATACACAATAGAATACTGGTCAGAAACTTGCCGATATTCTACAGGTAGTTGCAGATCGTGATACTGCGAGGAGCAAATAAGTGACATCGTAAGTGACATCGTAAGTGACAAAAGTGTCATGATTATTTGCGTTTTACTCTCTCTGGGTTTTCACTATGTTTTCACTAATAACTATTGTGAGGTTAATAAACAGTTTGGAGTTATCTTGAGTTTTGTTTTACACATTTCGAGTGGGAATTTGGTGTCGATTTCGCACATTTCAAGTGTGGATTTCGTGCAGTTAAGGCGACCGATTTCGCACAAACTTCAAAACTATCCTCGTTAACCCCGACATAGCGATGTTCCTGCGAAGTGTGGTATAGAGATGTAGAGGTGATACCTATGGCTGAATCTTCCTACAAACTTTCACCCAAGAGAGAGATGAAGATCCTCGCCGACTATGCCGAGTTGCAGAGCGCAAAGAAAGTTGCTCTGCTCAATGATGTATCTACAACTACGGTACGCAATGTACTCAAGCGCAACCCGGAAGCCAATGTCCGTATGGTTGCCCAGAAGCAGAAAGAACTGAACGAGTCGGTACTGGCTTACATGGATTCCAAGAAAGATAAAGTCTGCCAGTTCCTTGACCAAGCACTGAACGAGATGTGCCTACCGGAGAAGTTGAGCAAAGCATCATTGGTGCAGATCGCAACATCCGCAGGTATCTTGATCGACAAGTGGACGATGGCGGCAGGTGCTTCGTCCGGTATCAGTGTCAGCATTAGCGGAGATGCGGAGGAGGCCGGGAATTGAATCTTGACCTTGGCAAAGCGTCCAAGAAGCAGTGGCAGTTTCTCAAAGATACTCATCGTCATGTAGCGTATGGTGGAGCCAGAGGCGGCGGTAAGTCTTGGGCAGTTAGAGCCAAAGCAATCTTACTGTGTTGCAAGCATCCGGGGATCAAGTGCATCATCATCCGTCGTACTTACAAGGAACTGATGAACAACCACATTGACCCTCTGCGGAAGATGCTCAATGGAGTTGCGAAGTACAACGGCACGGATAAGATGTTCAAGTTCCCCAACGGTTCTACTCTGGCATTCGGATATTGCTATACCGATGCGGACTTGGGCCAGTACCAAGGCGCAGAGTACGATGTGATATTCTTTGACGAAGCCGGTCAGTTGCAGGAACGGTGGATCAAAGAGATCAATGTCTGCGTCCGTGGCGTAAACTTGTTCCCCAAGAGAAGTTACTATACTTTGAACCCCGGTGGGCCGAGTCATGCATACTTCAAGAGATTGTTTATAGACCGGCAGTTCAAGGCTGACGAGAACCCGGACGATTATTCGTTCATCCAAGCATTGGTGCAGGACAACGACGCACTGATGGAGACCCAACCGGAATACTTACGAGAACTTGAAAACCTACCGCCGAAGTTAAGAGAGGCATGGTTGTATGGCAAATGGGATGTATTCAGTGGGCAGTTCTTTGAAGACTTCCGAACCGAACCCGACCCCGACCACGGTGACATATTCGTCAATAAGCAACTCCGAAAATGGACTCATGTCATTGAGCCTTTCGACATTCCAAGAGGATGGAACATATACCGTAGTTACGATTGGGGATATGCCAAACCCTTTAGTTGTGGATGGTACGCAGTTGATTACGACGGGGTCATCTACAGAATACTTGAACTGTACGGATGTACCGAGACTCCCAATGAGGGAGTGAAGTGGACTACCGAAAGACAGTTCTCCGAAATCAAACGGATTGAGGACGAACATCCTTGGCTTAAGGGCAAAGCAATTACCGGAGTTGCTGACCCATCAATATGGGATGCTTCCAAGGGAGAGTCGGTAGCGGATACCGCCATGAGGTGCGGAGTCGTATTTACGCCGGGAGATAATGCCCGTCTCCAAGGATGGATGCAGTGTCATTACCGGTTGTCGTTTGATGACGAAGGGTTCCCCATGTTCTATGTCTTCTCCTCGTGTGAACAGTTCATTCGGACTATCCCGACTTTGATCTACGACGAGCGCAAGGTTGAGGATCTGGATACCGACGGCGAAGACCACATTGCCGACGAGTGGAGATATATGTGTATGTCTCGTCCTCTCACTCCCAACCGGGAAGTAAAGAAGCCTACCCTGCCGATGTCCGACCCATTGAATCAGTTGTCAAAGAAGGTGGCAAAGTATGGAAGTTACTGAATCTAAATTCACTGAATCACGAGTCACCAAAGAGCGTCTCGCCAAAGCAACGCAGACTCTCATGAGTTACCACGCCGAGAAGATTAGTCTTGAGAACCGGGTCATTGAGTCGGAAGAGTGGTGGAGATTAAGGCAGGATCGTCTCAACCGCAAGTACGAGAATCCCTACGAGCGTGAGGGTACTTCTGCTTGGCTCTTCAACACCATCTGCGGAAAACACGCTGATGCGATGTCTGCGTACCCGGAAGCCAATATCTTGCCAAGGGAACCCGATGACAGGCCCGAAGCCAACATTCTGTCTTCCATCATTCCGTGCATTCTGGAGAAGACCCAGTTCGAGGATGTGTGGAGCAAGGAACAGTGGCAGAAACTGAAACAGGGTACCGGTATCTACCAAGTCTACTGGGATAAGGATGCTCTCAATGGTCTGGGAGATATTGCTATCACCACCGCCGATATGTTGAGTTGCTTCTGGGAGCCGGGTATCACCGACATCCAGAAGTCACGGAACTTCTTCCATACGGAATACTGGGATGTGGAAACTCTTCACGAGGTGTACCCCCAGACCGAGAACATGGCGGTCGGTAAAACCATTACTCCCAAGAGATACTTGTCCGATAAGTCTGCCGCCGAAGCCAACAAGGCAGTAGTGGTGGATTGGTACTACAAGCGTGGCGGTAAGTTACATTACTGCAAGTATGTGGATGATGTGGTACTGTACGCCACCGAGGATGACCCGGAGTATGCGGAGAGAGGGTTGTACGACCACGGGATGTATCCGTTCGTATTTGATCCCCTGTTCCCCATTGAAGCCTCTCCCACCGGAATGGGATATGTGGATGTCGGAAAGGACGCACAGGGTACCATTGACCGGCTGAATCGTGTCATTACGAGGAATGCCATTGCCAACGCCCAACCGAGGTTCTTTATTCGGCAGGATGGTTCCGTAAATGAGGAAGAGTTCGCCGATTGGACGAATCCACTGGTTCACGCCACCGGCAACCTTGGCGAAGATTCCGTTCGCCAGATCGTCACGCAACCTCTGTCCGAGATCAACTTATCTTATCTCCAGAACAAGATAGAAGAGTTAAAGTTCACCGCCGGTAACCAAGATGTTATCAACGGTCGGAACCCTGCCGGTGTGACCGCCGCAAGCGCAATAGCGGCCTTGCAGGAGACGGCAGGACGGATGTCCACCGATTCCAACAAAGCCGCTTACAGAGCGTTTAACAAGGTCGTAGACCTCGTTATTGAGTTGATCCGACAGTTCTATGACCTGCCTCGCCAGTTTAGAATAGTCGGTCAGTATGGGATGGAAGACTTCATCACCTATACCAACGCCAACCTCAAACCCCAACCCCAGATGATCGGCGGCATGGATATGGGCATGAGGCTCCCCGTGTTTGACATCAAGACGGAAGCGGCGAAGAAGACCCAGTACACTGCGATGGCGCAGAATGAACTGGCGTTGCAGTTGTACAACCTTGGGTTCTTCAATGCCCAGAACGCACCCACCGCTCTGGCCTGTCTGGACATGATGCAGTTCGACGGCAAGGACGAACTAATGCAAAAAGTCCAGAAAAACGGTGACTTAATGCAGATGCTTGCAATGGTTCTCCAGTATGCTCTCACACTGGCAGGTAAGTACGGAGACAAGGCGGCGGTCAACCAGATCGCAGGTATGACGCTCCAGATGACCGGACAGAAACCTGCCACCGTAACTGCGGCAAGTGATGACGAGCAGGTGGATATTGCCGAGCCGGGCGAGGAGTTACCAGAGAATACTCGTGTGGCTAACGCTCGTAAGAGAGCGCAAGAGAGTACGGATGTGACATGATAATCATTAGACAGGACGATAAGCATCTGTATGTAGACGGTCACGCAGGATTTGACGAACTTGGCAAGGACATCGTGTGTTCCGCAGTTTCAATACTGGTTTACACCGCCGCTCATTATGGGTGGATGGAATCGGAGCCGGGTCACGCAGTGGTACGCACGACCCCAGAAGCCAAAGAGTTTGCGATGACCGGATTTAGATTGTTAGCCGAACATTACCCGGACAATGTCCGATTGGAGGAGTGAACATGGCTGAATGGAATAGAGGGGCCACCCCTACGCATACTTGGATCGTTCCGGGGATTGACTTGAGTTCTGCCGCTATCTTCGTCACTTACCGACAGGGCGGTCGGAATGTGGTGGAGCATACCGGCAGTGACCTTACTGTCAGTTACTCTTCCCCGGATACTACAGTATCTACTTCGCTGACGCAGGAAGAGTCCTTGAGATTTGACGAAGGCCCCGGCGAAGTGCAGTTGGATTATGTGCTTTCCACCGGCAAGAGGGATATCGGTTCTCGTGATCCGTTCATTGTCGGCAAGACCTTTAAGGATGTGGTGACGAGTGTTATCTCCTAAATTCAGCAGTAGCGAACCGTTCCATCCGAAGTTCAATCCCGGACAGACTATCCGTCCGCAGATGCACGAAGTGGTGAACCAAGGCATCACTGCGATGTATACGGGAAGCCACGAGTTCACTCCGTCCTCTTCTATGCAGACCATCCCCATTGCAAACAAGGCATCATTAGAGGATATAGTTATCAATCCCATCCCAAGCAATTACGGACTCATTACTTACGATGGCTCCGTCATTACAGTTAGTTGAGGTGATTTGAATGGCAACGGTCATTATCAATGGCGTATCGTATCCCGATCCACCCCGTGTAGATATTCCCAAATCTCCGTCTGGCACGATGAGTTTCTGGGATGTCACAGGTGCCACTCTGGACAGTGCAGGTAAACTGCGGAACGGAGTCAAGGCTATCGGCCCGGATGGTACTCTGTACACCGGAAGCATGACGGAGAAAGCGGCGGCTACCATCACTCCGTCTGCGAGTAGCCAATCTATCTCTGCCGACCAGTACCTCGCAGGAGCGCAGACCATTGAAGCGGTCGTGTGTACCAATCTCACCGCCGCCAATATCAAGAGCGGAGTTACGGTAAAGGTCGGTACTTCTTCCGACGATGATTCAGTGGCATCGGTTCCTGGATCCCTCACTTCCCCGACCATCTCGCAGGACGGAGTCACAAAGGTCTTAAGTATCAGTTAAAGGGGGTGTCTTAAATGGCATACTCCGATATCTCCTTACTGGGTGCGACTTACCCTACAGTACCATCCATACTGTTGCCAAAGTCGGGCGGTGGAAATGTCCAGTTCTACGATGTCTCGCAGGAGACTACTGCCGCAGAATCGGATGTGGCTTCCGGGAAGAAGTTCTTCAAGGCTGACGGTAGCGTCGGTACTGGTACTGCATCTGGCGGTGGCGGCTCCATTAAAGAAATAGTCATACGACCAGATGCCGAACTCGCAAAGTTGTGGTCTGGGGATGACTTGCTCGTCGAAGACCTCCAGCGTACACTTCCTGCATATTCCACAACCGCAAAGTCTGCGCTTTCGTCGGCCTCGTTGGCAACAACCTATACTATGGATTGGAGTTATGATTGGTTGTGTGTAGAGAAGTGTCTGGTATACCCCATATATACCACGCAAGAATGGGCAATTGCGAAACCGGTATATCACATCACGATTAAAATACAGGAAATCATAAATGTTCCTGCCGGGACAATCACTTGTGATGGAAAGTCTCTATCCGGAGATTTGAAAAGTACTATGAGTGGGACATATTATCTATATGTATACCGGCAAACGAATGCCGCTCTTTCTACGCTTACGGGATCCGGTGCGACATACGGAGCCTATGCAACAGGACTCAGTTCCTCTTATTCTTACGACACATTTACCGCCAAGGCCCCCGGTGTTAGCATGAGGGGCAGTGGTTCTTATTTCAGCAGTTCTGTATGGTCTACGGTGACGGACGTTCGCCGTCAATACAGAGTAGAGTTATACCGTGCCCCAAGGAATCTTTCCTATGACGGATGGATATTCAACCAAACTGCTCTTCACATCATTAACGATGCTCAAGGCACAGGAACACTAACTTAAGGAGGAATTACCATGGTAACACAGAACAGTAACAGAATTGATTGCCGATACGAAGGACTCTCTACCGATACGAAACCCACGGATGTTCCGATCAACTCCATCTTCTGGAGTCTGGACGAGGACAAGAAGTACTACTTTGACGGCAGTTCTTGGTCTGCCATCGGCGGCGAGGACGCACTGGAAGAGTAGCGATACTTATAGCAAATGTGCTATAGAAAGTGTATGGAACCGCCCACCTTACGGGCAGAATAATATAGGAGGCTATTATGCTTCACGACCTCGCTCTTCAGTTGTTTGCTGAAGATGGCGTATCACCGGGGGCCGCCGCCCCGGAATCGGTCGGTTCTCCAGAGGGTCAAGGCCAGACCGTTGAGGAGAACGCACCACGGGCCGACGCCGTGGAGGGGATGACATGGGAGCAAGTCATGGCAGTTCCCGAATTCAACAAGCGGATGCAGGACATCGTGCAGACGAGACTTCGGGAGACTAAACAGGCGCAGGAACAGTTAGCGTTAATGCAACCTTTGCTTGATACTCTGCAACAGAGGTTTGGCACACGGGATGTTAATCAGTTGTCTGCGGCTCTACTGGACGATGAGTCCTACATAGAGCAGGAAGCAGAACGACGGAATATGCCCATTGATGCCGCCAAGGCCGTACTGAAAGCAGAGCGAGATGCGAACGCCGCACGGGCGCAACTGGAACAGAGCCGAAAAGAGGCCGGGTTCCGCAGGATCGCAGAACAGGCCGCACAGACGAAGCAGTTGTACCCGGACTTCAACTTTGAAGCGGAACTGCGTAACGACAAGTTCCGTCAGTTGACGAACCCGGACAACCCATTCGCACTGGATGTCAAAACTGCCTATGAAGTCGTTCATCACAACGAACTGATTGCCAAGACGGTACAGGGTACCGTCCAGAAGACGCAACAGTATGTGACGAACGCAGTTGCCGCCAATGCCAAACGCCCTGCCGAAAACACGGGTACTGCACCCGGTGCGGTAGACAAGCGTGATCCCCGATCTCTTACCCACGCAGATAGAGAAGAAATAAGACGAAGAGTACGAAACGGGGAGAAAGTAGTGTTCTAACTCCCCGGAGAAAGGGGAAAACTAAAATGATTGATCTGTTCCTTCAGATGTTCGCCGATGCCGGTACCGTAGTCAACACCACGACCGGTGATGTGAACGCTTACACTGGTTCCGCAAATGCCACGGGTGCGCTCTCCGATACCATGAAGACCTATTACGATACGGAACTTCTGGAGAATGTTCGCCCGAATATGATCTACGCCCAGTTGGGAGACAAGGAGCCTCTGCCCCGGAATCACGGCAAGACCGTGGAGTGGCGCAAGTGGAACACCCTGCCCAACGCCGATGTCCTCGTTGAGGGTGTTATCCCCAGTGGTAAGACCCTTGGGATGACCTCTGTGACGCAGGCCATCACTCAGCATGGTCAGTATGTGACCGTGTCCGACCAGTTGGATCTCCATGCGGTTGACAATGTCATCCTTGGTGCTACCGAGGAACTGTCTGCCTCTGCCGCCCAGACGCAGGATGACCTGCTCCGTGCGGAACTGCTTGCCAACCCGGTCGTTCAGTTTGCCGGTGGCAAGACCTCTCTGGGTGGTCTGACCTCTTCCGATGTCCTCACCCCCACCGAGATCAACAAGGCCGTCACCGCCCTCAAGAAGATGAAGGCCCCCACCATCAACGGCAAGTATGTGGCGGTTGTCCATCCGTCTGTTGCGTATGACCTGCGCCAGAACAGTGATTGGATTGACGCTCACAAGTATGCTTCCGTGACCGAGATCTTCAACGGCGAGATCGGCGAACTGCATGGCGTCCGTTTCCTTGAGACCACACAGGCTCCTGTCATCAAGGGTGCCGACCTTGGTACGAACCGTGCCGCCGCCGTGAACCATTCCGGTGGTTACTCCAACGCCATCACGGTTGCCTTTGACGGCTCCACCATTGCCGCCGGTGCGCTTGAGGGCCGGTTCGTGGAGATCCAGGATACTGGTTCTTCGGGCCGTGGCTCCATCATCCGCAAGGTCGTTGCCAACACCGCCACCACGATGACCTTTGACCGGGCCGTCACTGTGGCTGACAACGATGTCATTGCTCCTCTGGGTTCTTCCACGAACAACAACTCTTGCGTCTACGCCGTGCAGGTGTTCGGCAAGGGTGCGTTCAAGATGATCGACCCCGACGGCGCAGGCATGGAGATGATCATCCACTCCCGTGGCGAAGTGGGTGGCCCTCTGGATCAGTTCAGCACCATCGGCTACAAGTTCTCGCAGGCGGCGAAGATCGTCTACAACGACCGTATCGTGTCCATCATGGCTTCTTCTGCCTATGCGGCCACCGATACTCCTAATGTGACTCTGTAAATCTTCAAAGGAGGCCTATCATGGCTGACAACGCAAACACTGTACCTGTCACTCTGCCTCGTGCGCCGAAGAACGAGCAACAGTTCGTATTCGTCGGTGTCAACGACAAGACCTATCAGGTTCCATGCGGTAAGACTACTGAAGTCCCACCGGAAGTGGACTATGTGCTTTCCCTGTCACAGGCCTTTGCGTCTGCACGGGATAGTCTCGTAGACAGTTTAGACAACTGAAGATGGGGGGAGCCTTTGCGCTCCCCCTTCTTCGGATAAGGAGGATTCCTAATGTTAATTTCGGAAGCAATCGGTCTTGTTAACTCTTACAGACCGAATCTATATACAGACGCTGATAAAGTAAAGTGGTTGTCTATGCTTGACGGAATGGTCTTCCGGGAGATCATAGAGAACCATGTGAACATGAACCCGAAACTCATCACCTACACTGCGGCGGTGGACTATGTCGGGCCGGAAGTGCCGGTGCGTCAGCCGGTGTTTGACCACGCTCTGGATGGCGCATGGTTTGACATCGGCGGTGTGGCGTACTGCGTGGAAGAGAACGAGGGCGGTGTGCTGAAGTTCGGCGAATCCGTTCCTGTGACCGCATGGGAGCCTATCGTACCCATTTCCAAGTCCGGGTACAACATCCTGCCGTCCGAAGCGTATGAGCAGGTGGAGTTGCTTATCCCGGAACCCTATGCCGAGGATGTCTATATTAATTATCTTGAGTCTCGCATTGACAAAGAGAACGCCGAGATGGCGAAGTACAATGCTGACATTTCGTTGTACAACCAAGCGTACCAGACTTATTCCGACTTCTTCAACAGAAACAATATGCCCAAGCGTCGTGTAACGCACATCAAACTGTGAGGTGGTAGTATGCCCTTCTACAAGACCATCAACGGCCCGGAGCAGAGCAGACAGAACACCTCTGTATTCTATGGGTTGGCTGATGAGTTAGAGGTCATGGACGGAGCGTTTGAGGATATGAAGAACCTCACCTCGTCCGAGTATCCTCTGCTTGCCGCCAGACCTCTTCGTGGCAAGATCGGGAGCGTCACGACTCCGCAGGGGATGCTTGCCAAGGTTGCGCTTGCTGAAGTGTTGGGAAACACCCTGTACTACAACGGTCTGGCTACTTCCATTACCAATCTTTCCGTACCTAACATTACCCGGTCTGCGACCATCCCCGTCTCTCCGAGTGCCGGTGACTACTGGTACGATACCGCTCATCGGTGGTGCTTGAGATACACTGGTAGCGAATGGTTAGAGTGCGAGTATCCCCAGAAGCAACTCGTATCAATGGGTGCGTATATATGCGTATTCCCGGACGGTGCTTACTACAATACTTTAGATGCCAGTGACTATGGATACATGGGTGCTACCTACCAATCCGTGGAAGACTCTACCGTTACATTCTCCATCTGCAAAGAAGACGGCTCCGCATACGACAGTATCATCACGAGTGATACCGCCCCGGCGAGTCCGTCCAACGGTGATGCGTGGATTGATACATCCGAGCCTACCTATGCGCTCCATGTCTGGAGTTCCGCACAAGACCAGTGGGTCACCATTGCCACGACATTTGTCAAGATCACATTCACTTCGCAGAACAACATGGGAAACTTCTCCCAGTGGGATGGCGTGGAGATTTCTGGGATTGACGGCAACGACGAGATGGAAGCACTGAACGGTTCTCATATCCTGTACGATGTACATTCTGTCTCCGGGCAGAGTGACTACATCATCATCACCGGCATGATGTCCACCGTTTCCTACATGAACAACGGGCAGGTCACCGTGGCTCGTAGGGTACCGCAGATGGACTATGTCTGCGAATGTGGCAACAGGTTGTGGGGATGCAGATACGGATTTGACTCCGCTTCTGGGCAGAACCTCAATGAACTGTACTGTTGCGCTCTTGGTGACTTCAAGAACTGGGAGCAGTACAGAGGTATCTCTACGGATTCGTGGAGAGCATCCGTCGGTACCGATGGCCCATGGACAGGGTGCATCAATTATCTTGGTTATCCTACTTTCTTCAAAGAGGAAAGGTTACACCGAATCAACATCTCTTCCACCGGGGCGCACCAAGTCTCCGACATTCCCTGCAGAGGAGTGGCAAAGGGTTCTTGGCGTTCTCTGGTAATGGTGGATGAGGTACTATACTTCAACTCCAGAGATTGCGTCTGCGCTTACGATGGTTCCGTACCGACGAGCGTCTCCCAGAGACAGGCTACCCGGTACTCCAATGTGAAGTGGGAGATCCGCAGGAAGATGCAGTACGCCACCGCCGGTTCCATCGGCAAGAAGTATTACATCTCCGGTTACTGCCCGGACTACGATGATTGGTTCCTCATGGTCTACGATACCAAGTACGGTGTCTGGCACATTGAGGACAACACTTCTGTTCTTGGGTTTGCGAGGTTGGGTTCGGAGTTATACTTCGTGAACGACAAACTGGAGAAGTGGTGTTGCTTCGGCTCCGAGGGTACTCACGAGGATACCGTGGAGTGGATGGCGCAAACTGGTTTGATGGGTTATGAGTACCCAGACCAGAAGTATGTCTCAAGATTTGACTTCCGGGTTCTGTTACCGAGAGGCGCAACATTCAACCTTGAGGTTTCGTATGATTCCTCTGGTTACTGGGAGAATCCTCTTGGCAGATACATCGTCGGTACATCCGATGCGCCGAGGTCGTTCGTCATTCCCGTCCGTCCACGGAGATGCGACCATCTACGGTTCCGTCTGTCTGGCACCGGGTTGGTGAAAGTTTACTCCATTGCGAGAATCCTTGAAGTCGGGTCGGATGTTGTCTATCCGGTCGGAGGTGTGTGATGCAGGATATATTCACTCCACCCCAAACTTTATCTGGAGATACCGACGAGAAGTTAGTCCAGATTAGGAGTTACCTCTTCCAGTTAGCCGAGAAACTGAATCGGTCGGTCAAGGAGATTGACGATAGTATCGTTGTCACTTCCACCGAGGTTGCCAAGTCCGTCTCCAAGGAACAACAGACTTCAATGTCACAGGCGGCGGCGAACCTCAAGCAGTTGATTATCCAGAACGCCCAGATCATTGAGCAGGAGATTGAGACTCTGGACGCTTCGCTGAACGAAAGGTATGTTGCCATCTCCGAGTTCGGCGAGTATCAGCAGACCGTTGAGGCGCAGTTCCAAGCCACCCCGGAATATGTCAAGCAGGAGATTAACTTTGACGCTACGGTCTCAAGTATCAACGATGCGCTTGCCACACTCACCCAGTACCAGAGCGAGATGTCCGGGTACATCAAGTCTGGCATCGTGGATTGGGATGGCGTGAACCCTGTCATCGGGATCGCAATAGGACAGGACTTGTTATTCACCGAGACTCAAGTTACGGTTGACGGCACCGTGTACACCGAGATTGATAAGCGTCAGTTCTCCTCTGTGTTCACCGCAACGCAGTTGGCGTTCTATCAAGGTGACCAGAAAGTCGCTTATCTTGCTAATGACAGGTTGTACATCACCGATGCCATCTTCACAGGAACGGTGCATCACGGCAGTAATTGGGAAATATCCCATACCAACGGATACACCATCAAGTGGATAGGAGCGTAATATGGCAAGTATTCCATCCTCAAATATAGTCCAGAAATGGTCTGGCGGTAGTGCTTGGGGTTCGTGGTCATCCGACCTTGTGTACATGGGTTATGACTCATCGTCCCACAAGAACTATGTGGCCTGTGTGCGGATACAGATGCCTGCCGCCGGTATCTCCGCACAGTTTAACATAAAGTATAACTATGCCTACTCCGTGGAACAGGGGCAGAAGTTGAAGTACAAAGTCACGACTACTGCACAGGATTCCACTTATGTGAACGCCAACTCCTCTACCGCCGGTGACGCTACCGTCAATATGGTACAAGGAGACGGCACGATTACGATAAACTATAACTCTTCCTTTGCGTCTGGTGCGTACATCTATGTGTACATCTGGGCCGGTTCTTCCACATCCTACTATACACAGGGCAGAATCCTTGCGGTATCAAGTCACTCCTGTACTTACACCGCAGGTACTGCGTCTACTGTTTCAATTTCGTCTGGTACTTATGTCGGTGATACTTGTACGATTGCCATCACCCGGAACAACTCCTCGTTCACCCATACTCTCACATGGAAGTTCGGCACCAAGACCGGAACAATAGCCACCGGAGTCGGAACATCGTATTCGTTCTCAACTTCTTCCATTGCGTCTACGATGTCTGCCGGGATTCCAAATGCGGCGTCTGGTACCTTGACGGTATACTGCACCACCTACAACGGAAGTACACAGATTGGTTCAGCAACCTCTGCCACGAGGACTCTATCCCTCAAAGCGTCCACCATCTCCGCAAGCGGTTCAACCATCGGGTCTGCGGTAACCTTAACTTGTGCGAGAAGTTACTCCGATGTGACTCATACATTGTCATGGTCGTTCGGCGGTTCTTCCGGGAGCATTGCGTCCGGGGTGGGAACTTCACAATCGTGGACTCCTGCCACCGCCACCTTTGCTCCGCTGATTCCGTCTGCGACTTCCGGGTCGTGTACCGTAACTTGCACGACGAAGCACGGCACCGCAACGGTAGGATCTAATGCCACCACGACATTTACTCTGTACCTACCAGACTCTGTCAAACCGTCGGTATCAAGCGGATGGTACTCCATCGCATACGACAACTCTTCTGCTCCGTATCCAACGAGCGGATGGGCGTGTTACATTCAAGGCTACTCCAAGGCTAAAGCAACATTCACTCCGTCCAAAGTCTCTGCCGGTACCGGCTCGTCTATCAGCAAGTACCGCCTTTCCATAGCCGGTAGCAACTACGATACCACCGGCACCACTGCGACCTCTGCCACACTGCCGAGTTCTGGTACCGTCACCTACACGGTGTATGTGTATGACGCTCGTGGCAGATACGCTTCTGCATCAAGTTCTGTAACGGTACAGGCCTACGCTTCCCCGGCAATTACATCCTACAATATATTTAGGTGCAACTCTGCCGGTGTGGCTGATAGCGCAGGTGCTTACTTCTCCCTCACCGCCAACTCCACAATCTCAAGCGTCAACGGCAACAACCAGAGATACTTTGATTGGCAGATGCAGGAAGCCGGTGGGGCGTGGTCTGGTTGGGTAGGATACACCAACGGTTCTACTGCCATCCTTGGCAACGGTACACTACAGGCGGCGAAGTCCTATGTCGTGCAGTTAAGACTAAAGGACTCGTTTGCCACCACCGTGTACGCCACCGCCACGATTCCGACCGACTCCGTCACATTCAACCTTAAGGACGGCGGCAAGGGTGCGGCGTTTGGAATGTATGCCCAGACGGATAATATGCTTGAACTTGCGAGCAACTGGTTTCTGGAACCGGGTGCCGGGGTCAAGGCAAAGTACACAAACGACATCCTCGTGGATGCTATGGCACAGGCGACCGACGGAACAGTAAGGTTTTATCGTGGTTCTGGAGATAATTATACTGGAACATTACCAGTTGCAAACTTTAAGTACGGTACCTTTATGGTTTTGCGGCGTGGCACATACCAGATAATGGTAATTGCTATCTCACAATCTTCCAACAATGGCATAGCCATGAACTCGTCTATGGACGGTAGCACATGGGTTGGTTGGAGGCGCATAGGCTATACGGCAAGCGGATCGTATACCCCAACTTTTACTTGGTCAAACGGTGCAACTGCTCCAACTGTTTCCGGTATTCAAGGGTATTATGTATTTAGTGGTGGTGTTTGTTGCGTAACAATGGTGTTTCAAATAACGGCCCTTGGTGGCGGCGGTAGCAACTTCTTATATATTTCGTTACCGTCCGGATACCCTGCGAATGTAACAGGAGCAATCTGTCATATGTGGGGACAATCCGCAAACAATCTGCTCTGTATGGGCGGCACCACAAGACTACAGGTGATTAACGGTGCCGGTGGCGGCTATTCCGGTTCTGCCATTTCTACGGGGTGGTACAGAGTTTGCGCCGTTTACCCAGTGATTTTGTAATAAGACTCCGTCTTTACAAGGGGGAATAAACTATGGCATCAAGAACTACGCTTGGCACACAGGCGAAGAACAAGAAGACCACGCTTGGCAACGCACAATCCAGTAATACTGTACAGGGATACTATGTATCTCCGATTGATGTGGCACCGTCTTCAAGCAATAACACATCTTACACTCCGTACACCACGGCATTAGACTATGCTCTTGCCTACGGACAGGATACTTCTCACCAGAATCTTCCTGCCGCTACGGTTGACCCCAAGACAGGACTTGCCCCCACCACACCGACCAACGACTCTGGTTCTGGCGGTTCTGGCGGTGGTTCCGGTGGGGGTTCTGGAAGTGGTTCTCCCAGTGGTAGTCGCACCGCACCAACCACCCACTCCGACATCCCTATGGAACAGGCCTATGTTCCTGGGAATGATCCTGCGTACCAAGAAGCACTGAATGCTCTCAACAATCTCACCGGCAATACCCCAACTTATACCCCAAGTTACGATGACCAGTTAGCCGAACTCTACAACCGCATCATCGGCAGAGGGCCGTTCCAGTATGACCTCAACCAAGACCCGTTCTATCAGCAGTACCGCACACAGGCTATTGATACCGGGCGGTTGGCAATGATGGATTCTATGGGACAGGCGGCGGCTCTCACCGGGGGATATGGCAGTTCCTACGGCGCACAGGTCGGTCAGCAACAGTACGATGCCTATTTGAGGGCGTTAAACGAGCAGGTACCGGAGTTTTACAATTCGGCATACAATCGTTGGCTGAACGAGGGGAACGAACTGGAGAGCCAGTACAACCTCACACGCACTATGGCCAACGATGAGTACAACAAGTACCAAGATCAGTTGTCCGATTACTATCGGCAGTTGGATCTCGCCACTGATAGAGAGAACACTCTGTACAATCGTGGCAGAACCGAAGCCGCCGATGCCGCCAATTCCAGAAACGACAACCGAGACAGGCTTCTCAAACTGATTACTGCAACCGGGTACACTCCATCCGAAGCCGAACTGGAAGCGGCAGGAATGTCTCCAGACGAGGCGGCGGCATGGCAGAACTATTACCTCGCCAGTATCACGCCCGGTGGCGGTGGTGGTGGTAGCGGTTCTGGCGGTGGAAGTGGTAATGTGAAGTTGAACTTCAAGGACGGCCAAATCTCCGATGCTCTGTCCGCGTATGGAAGGGGCGGAGAAGCCGAACTCGCGGCATATGGTGGAAGACTCGCATTGCAAGGATATAGCGAGGACGAGATCAATGCGCTATGGAGTTATGTGACAAACAACGGAGCCATCACGCCACCGCCCTCAAGTTCCGGTTCCACCACGAGCAATTCGCCAAGTTCTGCTACTACCGGAATCAACTGGGGTACGAATACGATCAATGGAAATCTGGTTACAGGACTGTCCTCTGAATCCAGACCGGAGGATGTCCTTGCCTACTATGATTGGTATAACGACAAGGTGGTACCCAAACGGCAGACCAAGTAAGGAGGCCCCATATGGCTAAATCTTACACCGAATATCTTGAGCAACACGGACAGGCTCCGAGGCAATCAAACCCCGGAGCCTCCGGCCTATCTTATTCACAGATTGTACAAAATGGTCTTCAAACCCAACTGGACAATGGACAGGCGTATCGTGACTCCGTCCTGCAACAGAGGGCGGAGAGCCACAACCGTCTACAGGGATATCTGCACCGTAATGAGACCGTCCGCAAATTACAGGACTATTACAGCGGCTTGTCAAGTGCGGCAGACTATGTAACAACCGCGCCAAACAGTGGAAGGAGCGTAACAGACTACCAGACGCATCTGTCCGCCGTCAATCAGTATACCAATTCCGAATTGATGGATATGCTCCGCGAGGCGTACGGTTCCGATAGTAGAGCAGTGCAGAACACAATGGGCATGATTCAGCGGTACCGCAACGACCTTGGTTCTGCGATAAACGACCAGATCGATTACTACACGGGAACTGCCGTCGGCAACTCCCAGTACGATGGAAAGACTCTTTCCGAGATGCGTGACGAGATCCAGAATCTCCAGAACGCCAGAGAGACCGCACGGCAGAACGGCAGAAGCACCGATGCCGCAGACAGGCTTATCCGTACCGCGCAGGAATATACTTCCGGGCATCTGGACAGTCTCACGATGGGAATGTCTTCCGACGAACTGCGCGAAGCGGCGGAGATGTTTGGCGGTGATAGCGGATGGAGCAACTTTGGTTCCGCCGACGCAAACTTCTCCGGGAATATGTCCAGTGCGCTCAATCGCGCCGCCAACGAAGCAGACCGCAGAACGGAAGCGGCGGAGCGTGTTGCGAACCGCGACGCAAGACTTACAGAACTGCTTGGCAATCTCCCAGAGAATCCGTCCTCTGCCGACATCCAGACGAGGATCGACGCGGTGGAGAACCAGATGCTCCAGACTCCGTTTGTCTACACCGGAGAGAACGACGAGCAGAACTCCTATGACTACGAGATTCTCACCGCCGAGCGTGACAGGCTCCGCAGACTGTACCGGCAGACGCAGAGAGAGGAAGCCAATACCGCAGAACTCAACAATCTGCTTGGGCCTATGGACGATGTTTCTGCCGCCGCTATGCGCGACAGGCTTGCCCGTGCCGGGGAACTGGCTGAAGGGTATGTGCTTGGCACGAGCGACCTCACCACTCAACAGTACGAGTTACTGCGCGACGAGGGTTCCCGGCTTGCCGACGAGATCTGGTATGCGGATGTCAATGAAGCACTTGAGTCTCTCCCGACTGCGCTCATGTCCAGACTCAAGAACGGCGAGGATATCACCGAGGAACTCCAGAACCTTGGCTACTCCGAGGAGCAGATTTCCAATCTCCTCTACTACGGCAAGATGCAGAGAGACGAGCGTCTCGCCAGAGAGCGTGAGCAGAGACTCGCAGAGAGATATACACGCAACGCAGGTATGATGGCGGCAGGTACTCTTGGCACCAGAACCGCCGCATCCCTCACTTCCGGGTTGGGATTTGTGGATTCCACGATGCAGTTAGTCCTGCACCCGGAGCGTCCTATCAACTACAACACTGCGCTTAACAGATGGGCGAACACGGACGAGATCATCTCCGAAGCCATCATGCAGGAAGTAAACTGGACTGACGCATATGGCAACGATGCGTTTGACAAACTGTACCAGTTCTCCACCTCTACTCTGGACTCCCTTGCTTCTATGCTCATTGCGAGGGGCGTTGGCGTTTCTCTCGCAAGCCTTGGTGCGTCCGCCGGTGCGGCGCAGTTTACCGCAGAGCGTGTTGGCGACCTTATCTTCTTTGGTTCCGCCGCGCAGTCTTATATGAGAGATGCCATCAACAACGGCGCGACAGATACGCAAGCAATCGTCGGTGGTCTTGCCGCTGGTGCCGCTGAAGCGTTCTTTGAGCATTTCTCTTTGGAGCATTTCTATGATTCTTCCATGCATCGCGGCTCCATTAAGGCGGTCGTTCAAGACTGGCTTACTTCCGCGATGATAAACGGTTCCGAGGAAACCGCTACCGAACTGGCAAACATCCTCACCGACTGGATGGTCATGGGCGGAGCGTCCGATGTCATGACGGCCTATCAGCAGTTGCTTGATGCCGGTTACACCGAAGAGGAAGCCAGAAACATGACGATCTTCTCCATGGCAGGGAGAACCATTGAAGCCGGTATCAGCGGTGCGTTACAGGGTATCGTCATGGGCGGTGTATCCTCTGGCATCTCCATGTACAACACCGCGAGACTTGGTGCCAGAATCAACGAAGCCGGTGTGCAGTTGCTATCTGAGCAGACCGGTCGCGACCTTTCCAATGCAGACAACTACGATATCGGCGTCGCGTTCTCCGAGGTGTTTGACGCGACCAGAGGAGACCTTGTCACCGACGGAACCATCCACGACTACCTGCGGCAGAGCGGAGTGACCGGGAACATCGACGAGATGACTTCCGTTATCCGCAAGACTCTCCTTGGCGGCGCGATATCCGACAGAGAACTCGCCGTCATGCACAGAGACCAAGCGTCCGCCAGAGCCTACTCCGCCATCACCGAAGAGAAGGGCGTGACGAACACAAGCGAGTTCCAGAACGCGGATCAGCAGAATGCTCGTGCGGAGAAACTCGTCGCACAGGCGGACGCGAACAAGAGACTTGTTGCTCTTGCCGCATCCACCGGGAGCATGGGTGCCGTACTTGCCGCGACGCAGACGGCACTTGGCGGAGCGTCCACCGTAGAATCTATCCAAGTGGCATACGACTCCGACTCCGGGTTCAAAGAGACCATTGCGAGACAGGACATCTCCCCTGCCGCGCAGGAGCAGATGAAGAACCTGCGCTTTTCGGAGACCGCAAGGATTGAAACGGAGAACGAGTCTCGTGGCGAGAACGCCGAGAAGATTAACCCCATCTCCGAAGAGCAGTTCTCTGCCCAGTACTCTGCCGCCTACAACACCGGCAAGGCGTTCTATGACCGCGCCGCAGAGAAGAGGGCGGAGGTGGTCAAGGAATACGGCGAGTGGG
>Ga0310696_10001589_pt1 | contig 32579 bp, 52 predicted proteins | sample AusTroGonzalo_MG_4_FD_203885 | JGI IMG/M metagenome (GOLD analysis project Ga0310696, IMG submission 203885) | Bovine rumen microbial communities from tropical cattle in Woodstock, Queensland, Australia - Gonzalo_02 (v2) (version 2) | ecosystem: Host-associated > Mammals > Digestive system >... | reverse complement strand
TTCCCATGCGTTATTTTATTCTTATACGCATAGGGGGGCTATGGAACCGTCGGGGCCGACAGAATACCGCCGCTTGCGCCGAAAGTGTTCCTTGTTGTGGCAATCAAGGCAAAGTAGCTCTAAGTTTTGGAAGGACAAAAGTATTTCGGGATCATTTATATTGTCCATTTGAATGTATTCCTTGTGGTGTACTATGTACCCCGGTGTTGCGACTCCATTTGCCATGCATCGCTCACATAAGCCGCCTCGATATGAGATGTAAGCGGCCCGGCAATGCTGCCATGCTGCCGATTTATAAAAGGCACGTTGTTCATCTGGTGCCTCGGATCGCATTGATGCCATACCATTTCACTCCATTTGCCCCACAACAAAACGCACCCACCATTTGATGAGTGCGCTGCGAGTGGAAAGGTCTGAACTTGTTATACTTTACCTGATACCACTATAAACCATAATGTTGTCCCCTGATTACCCCATTTATATTTTTTTGGATAATTCATAGTAAAACTTCTGCCGTATCTGGTAGTACATGTTCTTACCGCACGGCATTCCCTTGTCCATTAGCTGATATACCGTAAAGCCATAACATACCCCCAACCTTAAGAAGTTATCAAGCGCAGATGAGTCGCATGCGACATTGATGCATTTGTCAATAAGTGCGCATTTGTCCTCAATCTCAATCATGCGCATAGCCGTTTCGGATGTGCTGTCATACTCATTACCATTCTGTATCTTGTCCTTATCGTACCTGATCGCACCCCGTGTATCTCTGTTGGCATCCAGCTCGGCCTTCCAATCCCGGTATTGCAGTGCATAATGAATGCAGGTCAGATATGTGTGTTTCGGCAGATAATACTTATTGTTTTCCGATAATGTTCGATATTTCCCCATTATACCCTCCTATATCACTTTATATGGTTTCCCTGTGGCCTTCCATAACTCCACAATGCTTGACGGATCACTGATGAGCCTGTCAGCTACTCCAATCGCCCGTTCAAGGTATTCAGAGCAGTCATATATGAAATGTGGCTCATTTTGAAGCTTATTAAGGAATGTTTCATAAGCTGATATGGTGTCAGGCCTCATGCTCTTAATCGTAGTGTGCAATAATGGATGTGGTCTGAATATGACCGCATGGCCCTGTTCAATCTCCTCAATAATGTAGTGCTGATAGTCCATAATCTTCTCATAAGGTCTTGCCAGATATGCCGCAAGCGAATTTGCCACCAATATAACCGTTCTGTTGCCAATTGCATCCTTCCACGCATCAGGAATGTCCTTTGTGGCCTTCAGAACCGCATCAATCTTAGCCGACCCAAATCCAAATACCTTATCGGTCATATCAATGCCCATTTCGGCCCAATCTGCAATAAACCCAAGCCGTTCCTCTTCAGAATTAAGGAAAAAATAGTCAACATTTGCGATACCGGGCTGAATGCGGAAATGTCTTGATGATGTACCACCATATGGAATCCCATAAGGCAAATAAATGATGTCACAACCATATTTTTCCTTAAGTGCATCCGTTCTGTATTCCGGCAACATGCCTGTGACGGAATTGTTGTTATCGTATTGGTACTGAATGGCAATAAAATCAGGTTTCAGTGATTCAAGGTTGGCAGCAGGCTCCGCAATGTTCCCAAAGTAGTCAAAATCATAATCAATAAAGTCAACTTGCCTGTTTTCCTTCTTCCGATAGTACGGAATCGGTACGCAATGGGCATCAATGCCAGAAGCAATGCATTCCTCGTAGACGGACTCCATGCAATCCCACATTGACCGCTTGTAGGGCAGAAAGACGATGGTGAAGTCAGTGCCGCCGTGGATTTCGATTATCTTGTCTGTTATTTTGCGTCCGATCTCGTTCATTTCAACCCTCCAAGAATCAAAAATCGTGATAGAAGTGCGCCTGCCCAAAACGATATGAAGTTGGCCACAAATATCAATATCCATAATTTTGTATTGCTCATTTCTTCTGCTCCTTTACCCATTTACCGTATTCCTGCAAGATATTTAAGCGGAAGGCTTCAAAGATGCCGATATCCTTGGCCTTACACCACGCATCAACATAGTGTTTGAAGTCAGGATCTCGTTTGTAAAGGTCGTACAACTCATCCGTCATTGATAATCACCCCCAATTCATTGAGTGGGCAGTATTTGCAAAACTCATTCAACTCTTCCTGATCTGCGGCCTGAAAAGGTCTGTTGCAATAGTCATCACACATCCGGGCCTTGATTTTATCGATTTCGTACTCCTTCTGCTCCTTCGTCATATCTACCTCACTTTCCTGGTCATAACATAATGATTGCAACCATCTTCAGGATCTACCCAATCCGCAGCAAATGGTGATTCCATGCACATACAGGAATGGCCCTTTTCTTCCTTGGTGTAATAGTGGCAGGTTCCGCAGCAGTTTTGGTATTCCTCAAACCATTTGTCTATGTCTATATCCCTTTGGGTGTCCATTAGTCACTCACCCCTTCCCGGTATCTGTCAAGAATCTTTAAGGCAAAATCAATGCCATCGTTATATGCTTTCATAAAGATGTTTGACGAATCATCCATTTTGAATAACTCCATTTCGGCTCTTATATTATCAAGCACATCCAACATATTGTTGTTTTGCGTTTCTGATACATCAATTATCAGCTTCATTCCTTATCCTCACTTTCTGCTTATGTCATATTTCTTTAAGCAATCCTTACAAATTTTCTTCTTAACACTTGATGGACAGCAATGTGGTAAATTCGTCCACACTTCTGCTTTTCTGTACTTTTCAAGCCAAATATATCTGTGGCAATCAGTACAATGAAAAGGGATAAGTGCTATTCGATTAAACTTTGTTTTCATTCCTTATCCTCACTTTCCTGTGGCTCAACCATCTCTGCACCGCAGTTGTAACAATAGTCTGTTTCAAATAACTGATACTTTCCGCAACTACTACAAGTAAATCTCACTTCGCCCTCAAGGTCATTAAACTCTTCTATCCAATACCCTGTCTTTGGTTCTGCTGACGGTATAGCCTTAACATGAGAAGCCACCTCATCAAGAGTAACAGAATCATAGCAAGTAAAATTTGCCTTTAAATTGTCTATTGTTTTAAGTACTTTCTGTTTGCTTATTAGTCTATCCATGCTTTCACCTCTCAATCCATAGCTTTTAATTTTGTCAATATTTCTTGCTCTGTAAAGTTAATTCCATACATTACATCTTCGTTATCTTTAAGCAATTTACTGTCGGTCTTGACTTCCTTAATCGCTTTGATAACTACATCTGTGATTTCATCAATCGAATAATATCTTTTGCTTGTCATTCCTTATCGATCCTTTCGCATATCCCTTAATATTTTCTTTATTTCTCCAATAGAGCATAAAACGTAAACTATAAATCCTATGTGACATAGTGAGTTTATTAAAGTTCCAATTTCACTCATTCCTTATCGCTCCTTTTCTGTGGCTCAATACCTCTGCCGACGAACTCAACATCCCATGCCTTGAATATCCGCACACATACATTGCCCTGACAGTTTTCCATAATAACTTTATCTGCTAATTCCCCCTCGACATATACAGGAACATTCTGTGGCATACTTTCTAATTCTTTAATCAATTCTTCTACTGTCATTCCTTATCGCTCCTTTCCTGTTATCTTCCCGACATTTATATCGGTAACATCATTCCCCTCACTTTCCTATGGCTCATAGCGTTTCGGTAAAGGCATCCATGCGGCAACATTCTTTTGAAATTCACATGAACCTCTTTCAGCAAAATGTGTACTTTTCCAATCTCTTGGATGATAACCAAGCATTATATCACCGAATAAATCACAAAATAGAACATCTTCTTCATCATCGGGCAACCTCTCACTAACAGGAATCCACTTTGGCTCTTGCGATTTGATAGATGGTAAATCGTTATACATATCATCTATAATCCTTGAAAATATATCATAGAGTTCATCATCATTAAGCCTGTCGATTCTTTCATACAGGAATTGCTTTGCTTCTTCTCTGCTTATCGCATCCTCACATGGCTCTGCTGATGGTATAGCCACACTCAAACCATCTAACTCTTTACTAATGCGTTTTAATTCGGCATATATCGTTGGTCTATGGGCATTGTCAAACATATGATTATGCAATACTGAATGGATATATTTTATGCTGATATATTCCCCATCTACCTGTGGCATATCCACGACATCAACAAATCTGCTACATGCATTCATATAAAGATTTCTTTTGCCATCATCACAGTTAGGTTGCTTTGTACATCTGTTACATAAACTATACTTTGCCTTAGACTGCTCCCATGCATCGTCCATGTCGGTTTGATACGGATCATCTGCCTGCTGCCCATAAAACTTATTATCCGCACCATGTATCACAATGGCCTCGATCTCCTTGTCGTACCACTCGATGCATTTGTCCATAAGCTTAAAAGATAAACAGTGCAAATCCTTGATCTGTTCCTTTTCGGCCTTTAAGACTTCCAACCTGGTCATCAACTCACCTTCCTTTCATATTCTTCACGCAGGCATTCAACTCGCACTTGCCCTCTTTTGTCAGGTAAATACAGGCCGGTGTGACATACCGCTTATACAGCTCACCCTTCTGTGCCGGGTAATATGTCTTGTCAAAGCACTTTTTCGGTGTAGGTAATTCTGCCGATGCTCTCATCCGATATATCTCACTCCCTTCTGCCTGATCGCACCCATTGTGACCAAGGTACCGATATTAAACGTGGTATAAATCTCGGCCCCACTCTCAGTAACCCTCATGGCCTTAACAAAATGCGGATATGCCTCAATAACTGTCCACCTGTTCTTGCGGATCGCCTTGCCCATGATCTCCTTTGTTATCGTTTCGTGTTCCTCTATCTCTGTGCCAATTAAGGCTGTCAAATCATAACCTGCCAATGCAAAATGCCTCCTTCCTTGCCGCCGTATCTGCTTTGCCTTCCGTAAACTTGTCGCATTTGCCCTTTGGCAGCCTGATCTTCCCGGACTTCGCTGTCCGTAACTCCCCGGTTTCCAACAGATATCCGCACATCCTGGAATAGCTGTACCAATATTTACAGTGTTCGCAGAGCTGTTGGTCTTTTACGTTATATAGTTTTGGTCTACCCATTTACCCCTCCTGGTTTTCGTATAACTTTGAAAAATCCTGTTCCCAATCAATCAAATACTTCCTTATGAAGCGGTTTGCATATTCAGGATGAATCATCGATCTGGCCTTGCTTAACTCAAGTTTCCCCCATTTCTTTGGATATACAGAAGAATTAAGTTTTCGTAATGTGTCACCTGTTCCGATATGGTTATATGAAACAGCCTCAAATACCAAGTTATTTTTTGGCTCCATATTGCAAAACCAAAACTGTGTCGGTTTTGCGTAATAGTCACCATTATCTCTCCGATCCTTGTCGATGATTGTCGCAGGATAACACCAATACCTTCTTAAAAAGTGTTCTTCTGAATAAGGATTTTCCATCACCAATTGCAACCCTCGGTCAATACAGACGATAAACATTTTATTCACAACATCGTAATTGCGTTTAACTTCATCCAAGAGTGTCATGTCATAAAGCATTTTCTGCTTCATATTCCACTTTGCCATCTGCTTTGCTTGACCTCTAAACGAAAGCATTATCTGATTTTCAAATCTGATACATGGAAAGAAAGCTAAAATAATATCTTCCTTATCAATCCTGTCAAATATGCTTGCCCCCCCCCACATATGCATTTTCGATCTCAGCAAATAAGTCAATCTGATAATCCGTTTGCCCAAAATCATTTAAGATGTCATAGTCATATGCATCGACCCCCAACTTCTTAAACTCATTCTTAAATGTCCCAGATTGTTCAAACAGGCAATGCGCTGTTTTAACCTTCATTTTTTCCTCCTACCACTTCTTCTGCTGCGACCAATCCAAAAGCTGACCGCACTCAGGACAAATATCATCCCTACCGTACTGTGATCGTGTTCCGTACCCTCTGCAATCTGGGTTAGAGCAGTAACACACATAGTCAATGTTTGGATTGTGTACATATACTGTTGTTGTTCCACCTTCTTCAACATCCCATTTTTCTTCTGGAACAAATAACCTCATACTTATACCTCCTTATCCCCCCACGGATTTAATGTGGCCTGTCTTTCCAACTCTTCAAAAAACTCATGGGAATACTTCCTGGTATTGCCCCCGGATCTATCGGCAGCAGATTGTTTGGGTGCGCTATATATATTGGTCATATCCCCTTCTTCACCTCGTTACACTCCTGCATCAGTGTCGGCACCCCCTTGCTTATGGCTGACATATAATCCAGGTACGCAATCACCCAAGTTCTGAACAACTTATCTCTTGGGTCACTCGTCTTATACTCACTTGTTAATAACGTGGCTTTATCCACAACCTCATCCCATGCCTCATTGTCGTTGTTGGCCGGGATCTCCGTGTGTTTGATAAATCGCCACAAACGGCTTAAAAACTGATAAAACTCCTGATTTTTCTCTTCCAAAACAGACCTCCTTTAGTTTGCGGTAACGTAATTTACGTTACTCACGTTACTCTTACGTTACCGATAAAATGTGTCAACCATGCGGGTTTGAGGGTAGGGTAACGCAGTAACGTAGTTTTTTTTGAAAATTTACGCGCGCGCGAGAAAAACGGAAATAATTTCGATTTTTCATTTTTTTCGTATATATATACATGATTTTTACGTTACTTACGTTACTCACGTTACTCGAAGGGCAACTCATCTGGCAGAGCCTCGTCAAAATCATCATCCATGCCCCAATCCCTCTTGATGACCACACTTCGGATCTTGTCACCCTCATAACTAATTGGCTTTTTGAAGCAGCCTTTATTATCTTTTTCCACAAGCCCTTTTGAGTCGGCCCAACTCAGGAACGATCTCGGCTGTGATCCTGCTTCTGTAATTATCTTGTCAAAAAATCTACTTATTATTGCTACCTTGTCATCCCCGATGTATTTTCCCCATCGTTCGTACCTGTTTGGATGGTCTTCGTCATCCTGCTCCATGAATCTGAATGAATTAGATCCGACAGTTTCAATCAGATAGTTGTATGCCCGGATTCCTTCTGATACATCATTTTTGTTCTTTAACAAGCCCAGGCAAGTCTTGATTTCAAGCCTTATGCCGTCATGAAAAAGGATCCTCTCTGACAGTTCATCGGCCGTTAGAATCACGCTCATGGGAATAAGCTGTTTCTGTTCCTTTTCGGTGCCTGCTGCCTTAGATTCGTTCACAAGTTGGTCGAAGTAGCCTTTTTGTATTGTCTGGATGTCCTCGATGCTGATATCTTTGATCGCCATTACAAACTCTTGGCCTGCAAAGCCGAAGTTCTTACGGATGATATCTGATACTTGGTGCGCATCGGTAAAAATGTCTGTATTTCCGCACTCAATATCAATTACCCTGTTGACCGCTCCACCTTGCATCGTTTCCGATATAAGAGAGTGTTCGGCATTGGTCAGAATGCAGTTTCTCCAACTGTTGGTGTTTCTGAGGCCCATTTCCTTTGTGGCTCGGCCTTTACCGATTCCCGAGCAGAGCATATATATCAACTCCGCAAAGTCATCGACCTTGTTCTTGATCTGAGCCATATCGTCTATCATCATCGGAAGGCTGTTCAGAACATCGAGTCGTGTTTCCATAGCTGTCTGAGTGCTTTTTGCATCCGTGATATATTCGCCCTCGTTCGGATCTGCCCAAATCGATGTAGCGATCATGAGGGCAACCGTCTTACCTTTACCTGTACCGCCCCAAAGGTCAACAATGAATGGCAGAATCCCAAGCGGCTCAACCAGAACCGATGCGAACGATGCCGCAAGGTAGGTTAGTAGTTCAATCCTTTTGGCCTTCCGTTGTTCCAGGACACACTCATACCACTTTGACCTGCTGCCAACACTTTTGATAGAGTCGAAGAGTGTCATGACATTGTTCTCGTTATCGAAAATGACATCTTCCTCATACGGCATAAATGTTCCGTTTACCCATCCGAGTCTTGAAGTCGATCGCTTCTCGGGGATATCGAATTCATTTAATGACTCCACATCTGACAGATATCGCACCAAGGCACCTGCATTTTCACTTGTTACCCGGACACCATTGTTAGCCAGATTTATGATGGAATTGCGGCTTGCTATGATTTTTCTATCAATCAGAACCTCTTCCCATTTGTTTCTCACTCTGAACCTCAACCGCACCTTGCAGGTCTTGGTTTCTATATTTTGAAGGATCGCACTTGGATATATTGGATGAGAGCAGGCATATACTTTACCACCTTCTGCCAATGTCCATATTCCGTTCATGTCGGCCCTCCATACTCCCGATCTAAGAGGCGGCTCATCATCAAACTGTGTGAAATATGTGGGCTGTTCGACCGTCAATTCCTTCTTTATGCTCTTTTTGTATGTTAGATAGCACTTATTGAACCGAGTCTTTAACTTTAACTGAATGGCCTTGTCTTCAAGTGCCTGCCTTTTCTTCTCATGTGTAAAAGGATCCTCGATAGAAAACAACTCAATCATCAAATCCTCAGACAACAGGTCAGACTCGTTCAATTCGTCTATACATTCTAATAACATCGGCTTTGTTTATCCCCCCTTCCCTTATGTATTTCTCTTCCAGAACGTGCAACAACCAATCAAGGGCATTGACACAGGTACACCATCTGTCGGAATATGGTTTCTCGTTCTGGATTACTTGTCGGCACTTGGTTATAGCTTTACAGAGCATTGTGTGTAGCTTTTCTTCAAAATCGCTCTGCTCTTGCCGTTCAACCTTCTGCCGCTCAAATTTCTTCTTGACCAATTTCCGATGTTTCTCGGTCTTGTGTTGTTCGTAAGTACCGCCGAGAGATATAAAAGCCGTCTTGAAGTCGCAATGTTCCATTTCCATGACAAACTTGAATATATCTCCGTAACTCTGACACGCATGGCATTTATAGCCGTCCTTGAAGACCTGCATTGAAGGATGCCGTTCTCTATGAATAGGGCAGCAGGCTAAGTTTCCCCGAACCTTAACACCATACTTGGCAAGAACATCGTACATGGTCACACTCTGTTTGATTTCTTCAACTGTCATATATAACCTCAAACAATGTCATCTGATGGTATCTTGGCTCTTGCTGTTTTCTGTCATAATCAGCCCTTAACTCTCTAAGAATCTGAACACTTTCAGGAACCGCTTCAAAGTCTTCCATTTCTGTCCAGATGCCTTCCTTGAACCACAGATTATAATGAATATTGTTTATCGCATCGGCCTCGGACACTGCGTATGTTTCAAACTCAACACCATTATTCTGATTTACTACTATGTATTTGCTCTTGCTCTTTGCCATAATTCAGCACCTCAAGAATTCTCTTTGCGGTTTCATTCTTCCGGCAGAGCATCCATTCCACGTTGTAGGAGAGTGTCATCGCAAACATTCTGTCTACCAACCATTTGCCTGTATGTTTGGAATATTTACTCTGCCAAGCTGCAACCTCTTTCACAGTTCGGTAATTTGTACCCTCTATCAGCACTATGAACCGCAAGTTGTTCTGTCTGGCCCTCTTGCACTCGTTCGTGAAGCGCACTATATTGTGAGAACCTTTAGACAGGTTGGTGCATATTTCTTGTAGATGGGCTTTCCGATCTATGACGATGCCAGGACACTCTGTGTTGAAATAGTCACCCTCGTCAAGTTTCTTGACCTCATACTCAATACCGTGATTTTCAAAGTATTGTCTGATGTGATCCCATTTCTGTTCCCGAGTGTCCACGATAATCAATTGAAGGGCAGCTTTTCCCCAATATCATCCGGGATGTTCATAAATCCATCATCGCCTGCTGCCGTCTGCGTGGTGTTATTGTTTCCTTTAGGCCCACAGAAGTTTATACGTTCCACCTTACAAGTGATGCGGCTCTGTTTCTGTCCGTCCTTTTCCCATTCTTCTGTGACAAGGCTTCCCTCTATTACACATTCCTGACCTTTATGGAAATACTGTTCAATAAATTTAGCCTGCTCCCTCCAAGCCTTGCACCGCAGGAAACACTTGGTTTCTCTGTCCTTGTATTTATCTGACCAGGCAATAGTGAATTCACTCAAATCGAATCCACCTTTTTCTTTGACCTCAGGATCTGCGACAAACCTTCCCTGAAAGATAACTTTATTTACCATCGTTATTCTCCTTTGCCTTATTCTTCATACACTCACCGCACATGATCTCACCGAGATTGCGCTGCGATATTTCCTTAATCTCTGCCACCGACTTGCCTGCATACGGCAGAATAACCTTGCCACATACGGGGCATTTTTCCTCACTGAATTCCTTTATCCTTATACCTGTGGTCTTCTTGCCAAATGCCTTGACCTCTTCAACTCTCAGCACGATCTTGTGACCGAACGCATCGGAAGGTGTATCACTGTTGGGTGAAAACAACTTCTTTAATATCTTGGCATTGGTCTTGTTCAGGATCATTGGCTTGCATTCTTCAAAGAAAACGGTCTGTTTCTGAACCTTCTGCTTATTTCCCTCGTCATAGCACTCAGCCATGTCGATATCCTTAATTGTTACAACTCGCTCAGCACCAACATCACCGATAAGCTCCGCATTGATAAAATTCGGATCTATGATTTTTTCCCAACTAGGCAGACTCATTAGTATTCCCCCTCTCCAACAAGTAATGATGTTACGTTCTCCGGGCCTTCATATCCGTACCAATTGTCGTTTTTTTTGCACCAATGGTAGATCCCAATGGCCTCCCTGAACTTCTCATATCCTTCTGACAGAAAATCGTCATTGCAGATGTAAACCCTCACGGCATACGGAGCCTTCTTCTCCTGTGCCACAAATGCAAACTTATAGTCTTCAAACGTGTTCTGAAAGACTCCCTCACGATACATACCTGCTTGAAACTTATATCCATACTTCCTAACGGAGTATTCAAACGCACCGTCAGCACATGAATCTGTGGTCTTATAGTCAACGATGTACTTCTGGCCATCGACCTCTGCCAAGCAATCGGGCCGAACCTTGCACGGCTCACCTGTCTGTGAGTCTGTCCAGAAAAACGACTTTTCATGTAGTCCTGTCAGAAACTTCATAGCGGTTTCGTTCTGACGGATTGTAGTTGCCATTTCCGTGATCTTGGTCATAGATTCATCTGTAAGAACATCCTTGCCGACACTCTCATCTAAGAATGCTGCGTACTGTTCCTTGCCTTCCTTTGTTCGCCTGTCGCACTTAGGAGCCACCGCAAACTCGTCATAGAACGTGTCTGGCTCTAATATCAACTTGTGCGCTGCCTTACCCTCTAACAATGCGAGTGTTTCTTCGGGCTTGTTTTCCTGCGCATATTTCATGTGTAATGGTGAGTGTGAGAGTAGTATGTTTAGTTCCGATCTGCTGATACCTTCATGCTCTCGATATGCCTTGTTAGTCATGTTATCCATTCTGTTCCTCCTGTGCCTTCTTTAACTCATCCAACCCGATCAGCTTCTTAATGTCAGCTTTTGCAACCTTAAGGGCCTCATCCAGGTCGTAGTTCCTTGCCATAGTTCTTGACAATTCATCCTTAAGTTTGTCAATAGTATGCATCATGTCACACGCATCAGCCTTGTGCTTCAATTCTGCATTTTCTTCAATCAACTTGACGAACCTCTCAAGCGGAATAGTAACCATCGGGTCAACGATTGGCTCCGTCATCTGAACGATTGCCGGCTTGGTCTTAATCTCCTTGATTTCCTCGTTCATTCTGCAATTCCTCCTTGCTTTCCTTACCTGTTAATGGCTTTGCACTTATCCTCTCTTCACAATCCAACCCGAACAGGATATTGACCAATGCCATTGCATCTTCCTTAGAAGCAACCCTGATTTTCTGTTCTCCAACTGTAACTGTATACATTCTCGATTACCTCCCTTTGAATTCATGGGTGAGGATGGTGTATAGGTTCCAAACTACCAATGCCATCCAAAATATTAGTTTTTGATTTTCACTTAACATATGCATCTCCCCTTCTTTTTTACAATCTGCCCTCGCACCATGCCTTCATGCGATCTTCCTGAATGAAGTATGTTTTCCTCTTACCGCTCCGCAGGATCACACCGAATGGGCAGGTATTGTTTTGAATCCACACACGAAGCAACTGCTCGGACAGATTTAGTTTTTTGGCTGCTTCTGGGATGGTCATGGTGTCACCTCCTTTGTTTCCGCTTTACTACGTTGAGTAGTATTTGCAGACAAAATAATATCATCAAGAGAAATATTCAAGAAATCTGCAATCTTGATGGCATTATCAATACGAATTTCCCCGGGTGATTTTTCCCATATTCGATAAGTATTGACGTGAACACCGCACACATCTGCGATTTTCTCTTGCGATATATTCTTTGCTCTGCGCCATTCTTCTAATGTTAAACGCTCGCCCATACTGTGCCTCCTTCCTTCAATATTTTGTACCACTGATACCATACTATACTATTTATAGTGGTATGTCAACAATTAGTTGTAAAAACTTTCTTGTTTAGCGTATAATGTGGTAAAGGAGGTGAGTAATATGACACTTGGAAAAAGGCTAAAAACAATAAGGGAAGATAATGGATTAACACAAGAAGAATTGGCAAAGAAAATGGGTGTATCACAGAGAACTGTATCAAGCTGGGAATGCGATCGGAATATTCCAGACATGAATACTTATAAGCATCTAAGTGAAATTTATGATTGTAGCATTGCTTACATTACAGGAACAAAAGAATCAAGAGAATTATCTATGCAAGATATTATGACCGCTTTAAACCGATTTGATATTGATGATTTAGAAGAAATTGCCGCATACATCAAACATATTATCAAAGAAAAGAAAGAATTGTTTGATATAAAACGTGAATCTGAAGAACTCAAGATGAAACTTGCAGAATATGAAAAACGCATTAAAATCCTTGAAAATAAGGAGTGATGGCTCATGAGATTACCAAATTCATACGGCTCTGTCAGTAAAATGTCCGGCAACCGAAGACGGCCTTGGAGAGTGCGCATCACCACAGGCTGGACAATGGATCAGAATACCATGACATACAAACAAATCTCCAAGACTCTGGGATATTATGCCACACGATCTGAAGCGATCAAGGCCTTGGCAGACTACAATGACAACCCCTTTGACCTCAATATGATGTCAGTGACCTTCGCCCAATGCTATGACGAGGCGCAAAAATCATTTACTGATGGTAGAAGGAACAACTATCAGGCCGCCTATAAATACCTTGAGCCTATCAAGGACCTGCCGATCAGAAGCCTCAAGGCCAACCAGATGCAAAAATGTATTGATGCTTGTCAGACTACACAGCAGGTGGAAATCAAGACAGTATGCCACAAGGTTTTCACTTATGCTCTTCAGAATGAGATTGTTGACAGAGATCCTTCCCGGTACCTGCACAGCAATTCTGTGACCAATCGGAAGGAACGTGAAGTATTGACTTGTGAGCAGGCAGCAGGCTTGGAGAATGTCAATGAATGGTGGAGCAAGATAACTCTTATGTTGCTTTATTCAGGTATGAGAACAAAGGAGCTTAAGCAACTCGATCCTGAGAACATTGATACAGAAAATGGCACCATAGACATTCAGATTGCCAAGAATAAATCAAGCATCCGAAAGATACCCATTCACTCGCATGTATTGCCCCTATTTTGCGATTATAAAGAGCAAGGTGGTAATTTGTATGGCTATACTCATGACGGCCTAAATAAAGCCTTAAAATCATTCTGTGGGCATACCGCACACGATTGCAGGCATACGTTTGCAACTCGGATGCGTGAGTGTGGTTGTGATCCTCTGGTGCTTCAGCTTCTGCTTGGACATACACCCACCACCATTACCGAACGAGTATACACCCATCTGACCATTGCGGAGTTGTCTGAGGCTCTTGAATGCTTGAATTATGACGTTTAAATTTGTGACATGTGTGTGACATGTGAACTAAATCTTAAACGTATTTAAGCCATTTATAAGCCATGAACGAATGTACGAGAAAACATTAAAAAACCTCTCAACCATGCGGTTTTAAGGCATTTTTGAGAGGTTTTTTGTCTGCTGCTAAGCAGAATCGAACATCAGCATATATGCATGGTTTAAGGTACTTTTGCGACATGTATGTGACATGTAAATTTAATCTTTTACCATCTTATCCATCACAACTCGCTCCTCTCACCATTAAATTTGAACCACTTATTTGGGAAAAAACAGTTTCAGATGTGAGGTTTCAGAAATGAAACCCTTAAAATAGGCATAAAAAAAGAAGGCAGACACCTTATTCAGATGCCTGCCCCCAATTAAGGAAGATGTAAAAAACCATGGGAATGGTTTTCACCTATAAAATTGATGCCCATGTGAGTGGGCCTATGATCCCATCCGGCTTTCCGCATTCAGGATGGTCTTTTTGATACTTGTAAACTGCATCAAAGGTCTTCTGTCCGAAGATCCCGTCTGCGGCCCCACAACTATAGCCGTGACTGTTCAAATAGATCTGCCATGCTCGGACAAAATCATTACGATCGCCCTTCTTGAGAAGCGGATGTAATACTTCTTGTGGCTCTTCTGGTATCAGATTACCATCAGCCCACCTTAACCACTCATAGCCGTCCATGTGGGCTAAGTCAAGGTCAAGGTTTGCGTTGTACCCCGGTAACCTTCCTTTGCTCGAATACTGCAATATCTTGCAACCGGGCCAAGGTCCCCAGCCCTTTGAATCTGTCCAAGGGTTTGCTACATAAGAAGTCGGTGGTATAAGCTTGTACTGAGCGCACCAAAGTGGGAAATTTCTTCCGACCTCCCATTTAAACTGCCTTGCGACAGACTTGGACATATAAAGAAATGGTTTTACTCCTGTTTTCTGTTCAATAGCCAAAAGCAAATGCTCGCAGTATTTATAATCGCCTGCCGCAAATCTCGGATTGTCATCTATGCCTTTTTTATCTTTGTTATTTTCCCAATCAAGCGCAATGATAGCCTTTCCAATATAAGGCTTTATAACATCGACAAAATGGTTGGCTTCAACTTCAACACCTGCCCCATTGGCATAATGATACACACCGATCAGCTTGCCTGCTGCCATGGCCTGTGTTATCTGCGTGGTGAACTCAGGATTCACAAATGTCTTGCCCTGTGTAGCCTTGATGATGACAAAATCACAAGGAACAACAGCAAGGTTTATTCCTTTTTGATGACCTGCAATGTCAATACCATTCATAAGCTATCTCCTTAATACTTATACCTCACCTTCAAATCAGCCTGCGCAGCCTGTTTGTATGCAACATAATAATCAACCCAGGCTTTTGCTTCTGCGAGATCCTTTTCGGCAGCAGGCACGAGTGTAGCATAGTAGGGATTATACTGAGATAACCACTTGTAATTATCAACGATCTCTTTCTTGATGCGCACGGTTTCATTCAGGTTGTAGATAACACCATCAAGGTACTTAACATAGTTTTCGCATCTCCAAACCTCCATCTTGTGGAAGTCCTGAACGAGATAATCCTCGCCTGCGACAAAGGTTTCCTCAGTGATGACCTTGTTGGGATCTGTAACCTCCTGGGCCATAACCGGGAGCGCAAAGAGAATGGTCAGAATAGTGCCAATAAATAATGCTTTAAGTGTTTTCCTCATGTTTTTCTTCCTCCTTATAGTAGAACTTAGTTGAAATGCCGAGTAATGCGCCTAAAAAGGCATCAATGGCTGTGATGGTGCCGACTATCTGCTCACCATACGGCAGGCCCCATATCTGGGCAAGTGCGAAGTATAATGTTGCGATTGCAGGCAGAACGATTTGTGCGATGTACTTCAGTACATCATAAGTTTTGTTACTCATAGGCTTATCCTCCTTAATCATCATTTATTGAAAAAAACTTAATAATAAACCACATCAAAGCGAACCATAGCAGGCCGCCAACTAGAGCCTTAATCATGCCTTTGCCCTCTCAAGATCATCAATACGATGGTTGGCAACCTTAATCTTTTCCTCAAGCAGCACATCATTGTCCTCAAGCTTAAATACTCGCTCGATTACGTTGTTGTGCTTGTCAACCTTTTTTTCAAGCTCACCAATGCGGTATAGTGTCAGCTTGTTTGATGCTAAAATACCGCCAATAGAACCAATAAGAGTGCCACAAAGCGAAAGCACTCCAACTACTATTTCAGGTTGCATATTCTACCCCCTTATGTGTAATTTAGAACCACTATCATGTAGTTATACGTCATCGGATTGGCACGTTTTAGCACCTGCGGATAGTTAATATACATATCATAGGCACATGCAAAGTATTCTCGGATATCGTCAAATCCTTGCGCCATCATCACGTTATTGTATCTCTCAGCCTGCCATATCTGTATGAACTCTGGTCTAAAACACCACCAATATACTGAATGCCCTGCATTTGAAATACAATGCCCAACCTCATGTGTAAGTGCTGATTCATACCCTCGCTTAACATACATATCTATGCTCTGAACATACATTGTGTTTGGGATCACATTCATTGTGGTGTAGGCATAGGTGTCGGCAAGGCTTGGTGATTCCCAAGGCAATTTATCAACCACATTTATTGCTGTGTTTTGGTAATATACATTCCATTGCACATTGCCCGGCTGCTTGCTCCATTCATACAACAGGCTCGGTGTAATTTCCGCATAAACTAGGGTGTGCATCGTAAGGACACACACCCATGTTATGAATAGAAGTTTAATTATGCGTTTCATGACATTGCCGATAAGGTTGCCTGTTTCCAAGCTGACCATGTTCCATCATTTTTATGCCTTACGCATAAAATATCCGAAGTAATAGAAACACCTATCTGCACTCCTGATGCCGCAGTTACACCTTTTTCATACATCGTTATTATTATGCCCCAACTAAAAGGCTTATTTGTTGCACTTGAGCCAATTGCTGTTACTCCGTTGGGGAGATCGTTCAAATCTCCGGCATACCATGTACCACTACCTGACATATAGGTGTTTATTTTCTCCGTCAATTCCTTATTAGTCATAGTAGGAGAGGCATAGGGTGCGTCTGCGGATAAGGCAATCTGAACATTAGTCAGAACATATCCGCCTACTGTCGATACATCAACACCCGTAGCATCAAACGAGATATAAAATGTACCGAACCTATTAAACGGATAACTGCATTTAACATCAGTGTTCGCTCCATTATGACCGATATACAAGTTGTCATAGTCAACATTGTTCGGAATAGTAAAACTAAACTCATAATGACCTACACTTGGTAAATACTGCAATGTGAGTAGAGTCTGAACGGGTGTTGTTCCTTTCCTGATACCCACCCAAAAGTTTGCCGACCTTGTATCAGTGACAGCATTCTCTAAAGTATTATTTTCTACTTTTAGGTTTGCATTTACCACCTTGCTTATATCAAACAGATTTATGGCCCCCAACACTGCATAGCTTGCCCAATCAACCCTAGTGTCATCGCAGACAGGATGGTTAACCCCGTTCAGGTCTGTTACTTTTCTGAATTCATTTGCCATTTTCTACCTCCTCTATGATAAAACAAGGGCATCATCAACAAATGCCACCGTGGTACCACCGCCACCGCCGCCGTTTTCAACCCAATTCCATGTGCCGTCTGACTTAAGCAATGCAACTTCGCCTGCTGCCGTAACCACTCTTGACTCAGGCATCATGATGAAGCCATCGGGCAATCCCACAAATGTTGCACCTGCTGTAACCTCTTCCTTGGTGTCAGCAAAGGCCTTGACCTGCACCTTGTTGAACTCGTCACCGGGCTGTCTTGCGTAACTTGTGACTTTAATCATTTTTCATACCTCCTCTTAAGTTAAAATAAGAGCATCACCGTCAAAGTATGCGGCACCTGCTCCATCCATCACGTTAAATGTCTGTCCTGTCGGGTGATCCTTGTCCGTGATCTTGACCTGATGTCCACCCGTTATGTTTGTGATCGTGACCGCAGGCGATACTCCTTGTGGCCCTTCGTCACCCTTGATATTGCCCTGATTTACCCATGCCGTGCCCGTACATTTCCAGACATCGAAAGTCTGAATGTTGATGTAAACAGAATTATCATAAAATCCCGTTACACTTGAGCTTTCACTTGTGACTGCTGTGCCAAGAGTAAGCTGCACTTCCCCGACCTTGTTTATAAGGTCAATGGCATCGTGTATACTGCTTCTGACATCTTCGCCATATATCGCATCCATTATGGCCTGAAGCTCGGTTGATATGTCTGCCATTACTTATCCTCCTTTAAAGTGTTGATAATATTTTTAAGGGCCACAACTTCGGCCCTCAAGTCTTTAACGTAATTTATAAGGTGCGGTATGAACTCCAAGTATTCAACCATGCGCTCATCATCAAGCCCTGTCTTTTCTTCTGACAGGCCCATCGAATGTTCAAGTTCTGAATCCGTTTCGCCAAGGTTGTCCAGAATCTCTCGCATATCCTGGGCGGTAACTCCGTAGTGAATGCCGTCCGTGTTCTTAAACCTAAATCGCTTCGGCCTTGTCGCATCAATCAGATTCTTCGACAAATCAATATCAAGCGGCTCGATATCGTCCTTCACACGTTCATCAGATGCCGACCAAATCGGATGCTTTGCGGTACCGCTCACTGTTTGAGTGATATCGTCATAAGCAATCTCCATCTTATCCGTGTCGGAATTGATAAGGTTAATCTCACGATTTGCGCCATCTACAAGCAGATTCGCCGCCTGGTCATAGATGTTCGCATAGCCCCTAAACGTACCACGATGGTTTCCGTATATGCCATCAGCCCGAATACCAACCACATAATAAAAGTACGAAAACTTAATCCTTATGCGTCTAACACCTGCATTGTACAAGGTCTGCGGATTGTTAACTGTCAGTGTCAAAAGGATGTATTCGCCCGACTCATCACCAAAGTTCTTCGGGATCTCGTAAATCACACCCGATGTACCTGCATAAGCAGGCCCAAGTTCGCCCTCTGTGTTTACTGCATCAGCATACGCAAAACTCAAGGGAGTCGTATAAGACGTATTATCTCTGTATTTCAGTTCCGAAGTTCCGAAAACATCATAGTATTGGACAGGATCACCATTTGTGTCCAGAAGCTCTATTCGGTAGGCTATATCAGACGGATAGAGGTCAATCATCTGACCTGCGATAAAGGGCCTGTATGCATACTGCACGGTGCGTGAGATGGTTGTATTGCCCACAAGCACTGTGCGCCATCCATCAGCACCATTCAGCATTGAGATTTCATTCCAACCATTAGGATTATCCGCACCATAGACATATAACTCATTGGCATACCAAGAATCCGCAATACCGCCGAGATAATTGCCGTGACTATCCTCGACATTCATCTTCGTCCAACTTGTGCCTGTGCCACCGAGTATTAACGTGCCACCCTTGATTCTGTCAGCGGTCAAATCACCTGTCTGTATATACGATGCATTGATATATACCTTGTTGTTGTCAAGATAAATACCCTGTGTCTGTCCGTTGTTGGTCAGTTTGTTAAAGACTTTCGCTTGGTTAAGCGTACTATCATAGTTACTGACCGCATCACTGATATCACTGTCTGTGGCAAAATCATTAAGCGTATTGGCCCCAACTGTTGTACTGCCATTCAATGCAGTAATCAGATTCGCCCGGATATGACCGCCATTGATCCTGTCAGCCGACATTTCACCTGTGGTGATATAATCCGCAACAATCTGACCATCCATGGTCATGGCAATACCAACTGTCCAATTATCACTTGGATATGTCCGATGCAGATATACAAGGCCGTTAATATTCCAACCCCATGCCTTTGTGGCCTGCGACAAATCCAGATTGTTTGCAATATGAATCCCAACTATCTGCTCATCGCCATTGACATCAAACGTAACGATGCCGCCATTGTCACCCTCGATTATTGACCATGCATTCCGTTTTGCCTCGTCCAGAACTGATGCAGGTGTTTGAGCTTCTTTTATCTCCTGTGCCTGCTCTATAACCTGCGAAGTAAGCGACTGCACCCGGATTGCATCCGCAAGTGTTATCTGATTGTCAGCAATATTGAGAAGGTTAAGCTCTTGTTTAGTCGCATAAGACCACTGATCGATGCCAAACGTATTGGCAATAATCCTAACAGAATCACCCAAATGAATCCGATTAACAACCTCAATATTTCCCAGATCGACAGCCTTGACCTCTATCTTCATGCTCGGTTGACTATATCTGTTTAAATATGATTGAGCGAGGCTATTAAGTTTGGCAATGCTATCTGTTTCAAATATTACGGACCGTTCTCTTCTACCAAATGCGGCTATTGAAGCGGCATTTTCTTGAGGAGTGCCCACTGTCCTCTGCATGATTTCGCCATACAAAGGTGTTTCGGTTTCTTTTCCGTAAGGATAGATGACATTCAGAAAATTGGTGTCATCCATTTCCTTAACAAAATCAAGCAGATTGCTCCCAAATTCTATCTTCTGGTCGGCTTGTTCGCCATAATCGGATAGTTTTACAATATCAACATATCTTGTCAGCACTCCCCCGGAATACTCTCTCCTGATGCGTACATAACCATCATCGGCAATATAATTCCGCAGGCATGTCAATAAATCTTCTTCATACTGTGGCTGCCAAGTACACATATCGGTAGTGGTAATGGATGTCAGAATACCTGCCGTGAACTGCCTTTTGGCAACTTGATTGGTATTGTATGTAGCAATTGCAGCCGAAAACCTCTGACCATATGTCTGATTGGTGATAGAAGTCATAGCAACCGCACATTCACCAAGCCAAGCCATATCTTCAAGGCAGTATACGTTCAGCGACTTGTCAAAATTCTGCTTGATATCACGGATTTCGCCTCGCCATATCTCGGCATTATCCTCATAAATTGTGATGATACTGTGGTCAACGATCTCGCTGTATCTCGGATTACTAAGCGGCACAGTAAAATTGAACTCACCAACACTGCCCACACTTAAAGAAAGTACCGCAGAAGTGACAACATAATCCTCATTCCCCGGTACATAAATTGTATGTTCATTACCTGTTAAGGTCTGTACTGTGATTTTATACATTACAGTGAGCCGCTCCTATAAACTATCTGAACTTTTGCTGAGCCTGTGAAAGTCAGTGAAACATCGTCATCACCACCTACCATTATTTCAGGGAAGGTGTTTGAGCCTGAATCCAAAGTATATGTACTACTACCACAGGACATTGTTAAAGTGCCAACTTTTTCGCTTACTACAAATGTTGGTACTGTTGGCATATAGCCTGCCGGAATGGTAACAACTAAACTTGTAGTCACTGTCCACGCATCGTGGTAGGTTATGATTCCATTAACAAAGCTAAAAGGATTCCAGAGCCACGGATCGGATGAAGTATAATTGCTCATCTTGTAAGGCTCGGCATTAGGCACATTTAATTGAAACGTGCCCAAGCCTCTAAACCTGTCAAAGTTTTCTACAAATACTCTGCCTCTCCAATAATAATTTGGATCATTGTCAAGAGTAAGTTTGCAAATGCGACCATGCAGTGCATTCCTAACCATAGATATGGTTGAATCCCATCCCATGCGTGGTCTTTCACCACCAAGTGAAAATGATAACTGCCTTTTCTTAAACACAGGCCTGCCTGTTAATGCAGTGCTTGCATCTATTAAACCATTGCGATACGGCACATTAATATAATTGGTTTCCATCTGAGGGTCAGAGATATAATTATTATTTCCTAGCGCAAAACCCCAATCATCTAATGTGTGATATGTTTTGTTTGTATCTTCAACATATATGCTTATGCCGTTCGATAATTCATTCATCGTCTTGCGCTCCTTATTGCAATGTTGCCAAGTGCATCGTTCATGCGGTTTGCTGTCTGGCCTACAAGTGTATTGCCATCAAGGTATAGATTCTGACCTTGTGCGATTAAAACGGATATATTTTCAAGTAATCCTGTTAATTCTGCCGCACCATTTGTGCCACCAAGAGGCTGAACGATGGATTGTCCATTCCGTGATGTCAAAAGTTCGGGGCCTGACTCTCCGACAATGGCTGAACCGCTCGTCAGAATACCGCCCGATGCAAGTTTTGGAAGAGTAACATGACTTAACTCAGGAAGGCCAAGGCTAAACTTCTTGCCGCCTAAATCCCCAGGCACCCAATCAGGAACATCAAATTCCAACTTACCAAGCCTGCTGCCGAGCTTGTTAAATCCATCAATCATGTTATTGATAAACTTCTCAACAAAACTCAGCGCACTGTTGATGGGTGTCTTGATTCCGTTTTTGATTCCGTCAAAACACTTCACAACACCGTCCTTGATGGAATTAAACTTTTCTGATACCGTCTGGCTGAAACTTGATAGCTTGGAACCCGAGTCGGCTAACTTGCTTGCCCATTGCATAGCAAAATCAGAAACCTTGGTCTTGGCTGCGCTCATGGCATCGCCCACGTTTGACTTGAAGTTCTCAAACTTACCCTTGATATCTGATACTTTTTCGCTTATCTTGCTGCCAAGTTCTGAAAAACTCTGTTTGAAGTTCTCCCAATGCTCCTTGGTACGTTCAACAAGAACCCTTGCCGCTTCTTTTATCTCATCCCAATTCTTAACAATAAGAACACCTGCCGCAACTACTAAGCCTGCTGCCGCTATAAATGGTGCCGCTGCCGCTATAACAGGAGCAATTGCCGCAACCAAACTACCAAGTGCAGGTATAGCTGTTGTTGATATAAAGCCTGCCACAGTACCTATTGCGCCACCAATCGCAGGTATAATTGTCAAAACACTGCCTAGTGCAGATGTCAAAGTACCTAAGACAACCAGAACAGGGCCGATCGCAGCCGCTATCAATGCGAATTTAACAATCATTTCCTGTTGTTCAGGTGTCAGGTCTTTAAACTTATTAAGCAACTCGCTCAGCTTATCAATGACCTTACTAAGCATCGGCAAAACTGTCTGACCAAACTGAATGCCAAGATTCTGAAGCTGATTAGTAAACTGCTTCATCTGGACATTGGCGGTATCATTCATGGTACCTGCCATTGCCGCCGCCGTTCCGTTAAATTCCTCAATAATCTCATCACCATCTTCTAAGGCTTCATTTAGCCTTTTAACAGAACCATCAGCAGTCTTAACCATGACATCCGATGATCCCTTAATGGCATCCTTAAGATTCTTATAATCTTCCTCTGTGGCTTCTGAAATAGCCATAAGGCCTGCCATTGCTCTGGTACCACCAAGCATAGCAGCCGCTCTTGCCTTTTCAGCTCCTTCAGCTCCAAAGGCTTCTTTATTTAACTCCTCAAGTGCATCGTCATATTTCTTCTGAGTCAGTGTGCCATCTTCAAGAGCCGCATCCAATTCATCAAGCTGACGATTGTATTCGGTAAGTGGCATGTTTATTTCGCCCATGCTACCACGAAGTTGGTCCATGATCTCCTCAAACGAAAGCATGTTGCCGCTGCTATCGGTCAATGACAATCCAAGCCTATCCATAGCCATTTGTGATTCTTTGGTAGGCTTTGCCATTCTTTGAAGCATGTTACGAAGGGATGTACCTGCCATGCTACCCTTGATACCACTATTTGCCATCAATCCAAGTGCGGTAGCAACATCTTCAATCTCATAACCCATTGCACCTGCAACCGGGCCGACATACTTAAATGACTCACCCATCAGACCAACATTGGTATTTGATGAACGAGCCGCTTCTGCAAGCACGTTAACAAATCGTGATGTATCTTCTGCCTTTAAGCCAAATGCAGTAAGACCATCGGTTACAATATCCGATACCTGTGCCAAATCTTCGCCTGATGCCGTTGCCAAATCAAGAATACCGGGTGTACCAGCAAGGATCTGGTTGGTATTCCATCCAGCCATGCCCATGTATTCATAAGCCTGTGCAATCTCTGTCGCACTGAACTGCGATGTTTCGGATAATTCAAGTGCTTTCTGTTTAAGAGAATCAAGGTCATCACCGTATGCCTGTGCAATACCACTGACCTTTGCCATCTGTTGCTCAAAATCACCTGCCGTTTTGACTATGGCTGCGCCTGCTGCCGCAACAGGAGCGGTAACATGCGTGGTCATACTCTTGCCAACATCTGTGACCTTGCCACCTATATCCTTAAGCTTCTCGCCTGCTTCTCCAATCTTCTCAAGAGCCTGTTTTGATTTGTTTGCCTGTGATTCAAGTTGTTTCAGCTCGGTTTCACATGATGCGATCTCACGGGTAAGGGCATCATACTGCCTCTGCCCCTCTTCTGTGCTTAAATCAACCTGACTTTGTGCCTGCTTAAGTGCTTCAAGCTTGGTTTTGGTTTCGCCAATACGATCATTGAGCAGCCTTTGTTTCTGCTCAAGCAACTCAGTGTTTTTGGGATCAAGCTTTAAAAGCTTTTCAACATCCTTTAAATCCTTTTGAGTTTTGCCTATTTCAGAATTGACTTCTTTTAGGGCCTTACTTAGTCCAGAAGTGTCGGCCCCTAATTCTATTGTGATTCCACGGATTTTGGTTGTTGCCATGTTACTCTCCTAAATCAAGCTTGCCGTTAAAGAATGATGATAAACTACCACCCGGTGCCTTAATTGCATACTTCTCATGGTCATTTGCCTTTTCGGTCAGCATATCCATAACCATGCCAATACTTAATTCATCAAGATCCTGTGATGATAAACCAAGCTCTGCACATCTGAGCATAAAAATAGCACCGCTAGGCTCTCTATCCCTTGGTGCTATTTTTTTTTACTTTCTGCGGTTTGTACTGTGTTTAGATTCCACAATTCAAATATCTGTGGAAATATCTCATATATGTCAAACATATTAAAGGTATCAAGCCAATCGTCTGCCGTTTGTTCTGGCATATCAGGATTGGCATGTCTTGCCATTACATATGCCGAATCTTCAAAAATCATAAGATGTTCTGTGGTTAAGTTACCAAAACCGCCGTCATCTTTGCTCTTTTTAGATTCCTTGAATGCCTTGGACAAGATGTTCATGTCCTTAATCATGTCACGATTTGTAAGCATTCGGTACAATCGTGGTGTTCGTGCCGTGGCCCGGAACTTTACTTTCCGACCATCAATAGTGATTGTTTTGTCCATCTTCCTTACCTCTTCCTTAAATGTACTTTTTGATGTTTTTTACCAGCGCATCCTCACACTCTTCCGCAACAGGTGCAATATGTGGAAATGCTCTTGTTCTGCCACCATTAACCTTTGCATGGCCCTTCTCAAGCAGGTGTGTCAGTGAATAGTCCGTAGCATTGTGAATGGTTGCGGTTTTATCTCGCTTGGTCTTTTTTACTGTCCAACCTCTATTGTATGACTTATCCCATGAACCATACTGACCACTTCCAGCCGGATGAGCAGATTGGAGTTTCTTAACAGCATCTTTTGCCGTTTCAGAAACTCCTTTGTCAACAGCCTCATCGGTAAAATCCGAAAACTCTTCAAGTGCTTTCATCAGCTCACTTGCTAAATTATCGACTTTGACTTTTTTGCTCATCTCATAAAACTCCGTTTTCTTTAGGTTGTAGCTGAAGTAGGAATATAAGGAGCAGTATGCCAATTGGTAAGAACCGTTGCATCGGTTGTTGCCGTGGTCATAGCCATAACTCTGCCGCTCTTTAAAGGTGCAAAGTTTACATCAAGAGTCTGAGTAGAAGGCTCCTTACTATCCGTTGTGGTTGACTTGTCAAGTGAAGGCCTTGTAGCCATGCCGTTGTAAAGCACGAACTTAGTGCCATTCTGATCGCCATCCTCTTCAAAGGTCATAGCGAAAGGTGTAGGCTCTGCCATTTCCTCAACAAGAACATTCTTTGAATCCTTTGTGTAGTTAAGTATCTTGGTCCTGACATCATCAGGCAGAACAGCAACCTCAAGTGATCCTGAATAGCCGTTATTGGCTACAGAGGTATAATACTTGATGTTGTCTGCATAAAAATCGTTGGTATCGCCATTCTTATCAAGTGTAAGTGAAACGGTACCGGGTACATCTATAACAGTGCCGTATGTAGGAACTCCATCACTCCATGCAGTAATAGGGAATATATGGACGTTCTTAATACCAAATTTTACTTTATCAGCCATTGGTTGATTTCCTCCTCTATTGATTTGTGGTAAAGGTGTAGATAACTTCGTAGACTTCTTCGTCCTCAAGATACTCATCATATTTCTCCCAAACTATGTTGTTGGCAGCAAATGCTGCTTCAATCAAAGCCTCGGATGCAGTGTCTTTAAATTCGGAATAAAGCTCAACATCAATTTCCTGAATAACGGCATAAACTTTGTTGTCAGCGACAAAATTCTGCGTGGATGTGTCCAAATAACAAATAAAAGGCAGTGCAGGTGCTTTCCCAACCGGGAATGACCTATAAGTTACCTTTTTATCAAAACCACTGATGCCCATGAGCATCGTATTTACTTCTGCGAGTGTCATTTAATCACCCACTCTCTTCTCGGTATACAATTCAACCCTTCCATCATCTCTGAGATAGGTCCGATACACCGAATAGTAATCGTTATCGTACTTTACACGCATTTGGCCCTCATATTCCGTCATCAGAACATCAAATACCTTGTCAGGCTTCAATCCGTTTTCACCTGCATTAAAAAATTCGCTCTGGCTTGCAGAACGAATTATTGCGAATACTGACTTTTCTGATTTAGTCGGAATTAACTGACCAATACTGTCGCTAGTATATGCATTTGCGATCAACTTAATCTTTTTTGCTTTATTCATGTTGTCCACACCGTATATCCTGTTGACATGCCAAGCTGAGCCTTTTGCTCATCATATGACTTCTTAAATGCCTGCGATCTGTCAAGCGAACCGTGCATCAGCTCAAACTGATAACCACAATATGTAATTATGGCCCGGATAATAATGGCATCGCTTGAAGATGTTGTAACCGTAAGGCCCTCTACACCTGCAATGCCTAAATCCTTGCAAGCCGCATTGATTAAGTCCGAAAGCTCACTGTCAAAGTCATTGTCTGATATTAATAATGCCAATTTAACTCTGTCTAGCATGTTCCATTACCTCTTTAAAGCCCTGAATGCTATTCTCATACTGCTCCCGATATTCGGGATAGATGGTTATATGTCCAATGTGCCCAAGCCTTACCGTAGGCTCAACCCATATTTCATGCTTAAGGTTTGCCGCACGATGGCAAAAAGCCAAATCCTCACCAAGCTCTCGCTCTGGAAAGAAACAGGTACCATGATGCGCCCAAACATCCTTAATGATGCTTGTTTCAATCAGGACGCAAGCAAAACCACAGCCTGCAACCTTAAATGGAGTAGTTGGATATTCGCAACCTTCCCATCTGGCGCATCCGGGCCAAATCTCCGTAAACAAGCAACTTGCATGTGGTGCCCGTCTGCCGTGTGCGATTCCCGTGACAAAAGACTTACCTGACAACATAAGGTCATCAAGCAGGTCCTCCGTAAAAATCATGTCAGAATCAAGCCACAGCATGTGCGTGTAACCATCAGCCATTGCTTTTTGTGCAAGCCTGTCACGGCCTACATAAACAAGTGTGTTGCCTTGGAAAAACACATCGTAATCCACTTCATCCTCGTCCAACCGTCTTAAAAGCTTAGTCAAACACTCAACAAAGCGATAATGCATATAATCTGTTGTGGGAATAGCTATCAAAAGCTTCATTTTTTCTTCCTTGTTTCCTTTGCTTCGCTCTTAGCCGTGGGAACCTTGACAGCCTCTACAATTTCCACAGCCGATTCTGTTGATGTAAGGAAGGATGCTTCTGCCGGGGAAACCTCAATGATTTCCCCAGCTTTATGCATTATCCTTGCATCCCTTAAAAGCTTAACCTTCATGCTTATGATGTAGCTCCTGAAGGCTTAGCAATGTTGCAGAACATATCGCATGCTGTCAGTGCGTGTGCTGCATACTGCCTACCCACGATCTTAACAAGGTCAGCCTCTGCCTCAGACTTGTCATCATACTTGATTATGATGCCTTCGCCTTCGGGATAGTTAACCTGCGCACCACGAAGATCGCCAACTATTGCGTATACTGCATTTGCTGAAGCTGAATCGTATGCCGGAAGAGCAGAACTATACAGAACCTTTAAGCCATTGAAAGGATCAAAAGCAAAGTTGCCTGCTGCGTGTGCTGCTATAAAGTTTGCATATGTAAGCTTGTTCATTATGATGACAGGATTTTCTGCCTGATCTGAAAGGTTTGCATATGCCTTTGCTATTGTGGTAAGCGAAGGTGCAAGTGTAACCTTCTGAGCAGAAACTGCTGAAGATGATGCAGATGAAGATGCATTCTTGATGTCACCAATAACCAGCTCGGTCAGCTTCTTTATGATCTGGTAAGTAAGCTCATCGTAGATGTACCTTACAAGTGTTTCGCCGCCCATAGCGATTGCTTCATCAGAAACACGAATCCACTTCTTAACATTTCTGGGGATCATCTCAACGATACCAAGTGCAAGCTGCTCCTCGGTAGGTGCTGTAGTACCTTCAGTGTGTACCCATGCTCCTGTTGCCGAAAGCTCAAAAGGAACCTTAAGATTTCCACGAATAGAAGTCTTGCGAACCCTTGAAAGGATATCTGACTTCTCCCATGCGGTACGAATGATGTCATCAACTATTACGGGAACGGGAACTGTTCCGCTTACCTGTGTAGTAAGAAGGCTCCTTACCTCTGAATCATTCTCTGATATAAGGTAACGAGCAAACGCATCAACATACTCCTGTGATGCTCTGATCTCTTCGTTTGTTTTCATTTCTCTTTTCTCCTCTTTGATTTCTTCAACCACCTTTACTTCAGGTGATGTTGCAACTGTCTTGCGGATCTCGGCCTTCTTAGCCTCTGCCGCTGCTCTCATCTCAAGCTCCTCCTTAATGCTGCGCATTTCTGCCTCAAGGGCATCAAGGTCAGAACCTTCGTTGTCAAGCTCGCCAAGGATTGCATTCTTGCGCTCCTCAAGCTGCTCAATGGTCATTTCCTTTAATTCCATGACTTATACCTCCGATAAAATTCTGATTTTTTGTTTCTTGCGCTCTATCGCTCTGGCTTCAGCTCTTGCGCTCTCCAGCGATGACTTCGCATTCTCCAATGCTTCGCCAAGTCCTCTTGCCTGAATCGATGTCTGCTCATATGCCGGGAAGGTCACTGCCGATACCTCAAACACCTTACTGATGGCAGTAATAGTGCGTGTAGGATGTTCGGAATCAATGTCATCCCATTTATCTCCATCAACCTTGAACATGAATGACATGCCATCGATGTCACCTCTGCTCACTGCTGAATACAGATTCTTTGCTTCTGCGTTATTCTCAACATCAAGATCAACCCTTATCGTCATGCCTTCATCATCAACGGACATCTGCATGGTGCTGTTCTCGTTGTTGTTCCGGGAACGTGCAAGCGGTATCATGTCGGTGTTGTGATTAACTAAAAAACGGACATCCTTCAAATCGGTGTCCGTTAATGCGCCATTTTCGATTATTTCATCATGCCATCCCAAATCCGTGCGCTGATCGTAAACAATCGGCCTGCCTTCCAGAATGTGACCATGACTTTCATCTTCTTTTGCCCTAACCTCAAAAGTAAAGGCCCTTATTTCTTTATTGTCCTTCATTGTTGTCCTCCTCACTTACCTTTTCATCCGCATTCCAATACTCGCCACGGATGATCCTGACATCACCACCATCAACAGGCGGCAGATTCCATATTTCTCGGATGTCATTTATACTCATAACTCCACGGTCAAGAAGCTGACTCGATACGTTAAGCTTGTCCTCGTTAGTCATGTACTGAAGCCTGTTCGCTGTCAGCATGACCGAATTGCTTGCCTGCTCACGGAAAGTAAACAGCATATGCGAAAGAACCTCAGAAAACTGAATGGCAAAAGGCTCGATCGCACCCTCATAGAATGCCGACCAAGCATCACCAAAGGCCTTATTCTGAAGCACATCCTCGTTGACCATGAAATATTGATACACATTCTTCTCAATCAGCTTCATTTCATCAGCCTGAACAACAAACGGCTGTGATTTTACCTGATTTATGTTCTGATAGGTGTTCGGGAACAATAACAAGCCGCCTGCCTCGGATTCCTTGCCAAAATTTTCTTCCGTAAATCGCTTGCGCTCGGCTTTTAGATCCTCGGCTTTGGTAAAGTTATTTACCTGTGCAAAGAACCGATATGTTGCCGCTGACTTAACACCCTCCTGAATGCCCTGATTCTGTATATTTATCAAATCCATCGTGGGGAATAATGCATGATTGTTTTCGCCCATCAGGTCATTTCTGTATTGGAACTTGGTCATGACTCCGCAGTATTCCAATTCAATAGCGGCCCTCTGTCCATTGGTAAACTCATACCGCAAATAAGGCACTTCACCGTACTGCACAACATCGCAGCTTGTCGGCAATGGGCATACAATACCGCTTATCTCACCATATTTGTCATACACCGGGCAAATAAATGCCGTATTGTGTACATCAAGGATTGTGGACAGCCTATATAAGAACTGTGACCAAGTTTGATACTCATTCGGCCCCTTCCGCAGTTTGTTTTGAAGTGCAGGCTTTGCCGTACCGCTAATCTCAAGCTTTAACTTGCTGACATGCACTGCTCTTGCGTTAATTGCCGACCGAATAAGCTCTGACTCATATATGCCACCATTCCAAGTAGTAAATTTAGGCTCATAGCCGTTAAGCATCTTAAAAGTGCCGTTAAATTTACCCCTTGGTTTCGGTCCACTTTTGAAAAACAAATCAAAGAATCCCATTGTTATACCTCATTAGTTTTGCAATCTATCTCCTAACTCGCCAAACCACTTCTGGCGAACACAGAACGCATCTGCAAGTGCAGCCACACCATCAATATGATCCTTGGCATTGAGCTTGACCAATTTCCCACGGCCTCGCTCCGTTGACATCTTGATGGCTGAATTAAGCAGGTGAACCTTCAGCAAGTCATTGTCACCAATATGAACCTTGCCATCTTTAAAAAGGCCCTCCATCTCCTGAAGGACAGGCCAAAGGTTATCACCCTGATAAACATCGTCACACTGAAAGCCAAACTGCTTCAGGTCTTGAATCAAATACTGCGCACTGTATCGGTCATAGCCAACCATCAAAGGCAATAGCTCAAAATCTTGCACCATATCGACCAACCATTTATAGCAATCGTGGTAGTCAACAAAGTTATCCCCAGAAGGCTCAAGCAGACCCCTCTGTATATAAATGTTGTATGGCAAGCCATCACGGACCGTTGCTTCTTCAATCTTTTCGGCAGGCAACCAAAACTTTGCGAATATATAAAGCTCACCATCTTTCTCAATCACAACTGTTGCCGCCGTAAGGTCCGTGGTCTGCGACAAGTCAATGCCTGCCACGCAATACTTAGACCTAAAATCATCAAGGCTAAGAGCAGGCCCGGACATCTTTTCAACTGTTGATGCCTCAAGCCATGCCATCGAACTATTCTGCTTGATGTTGCAGTATTTACACATAAACTCAGCTTTTTTGCTGAGTGATCCCTCCGCAATCGCAATTTCCTCAAGCATGAAGTCAACACTGACCGACACACCCAAATTCGGATTGGCCTTGCGAAGCTCATTGATATCGTTCCATTTTTCGATATCATCTATCATGAATATCCAAGGCAACAGCTTGGTTTCTTTACTGTCACCCTTGAGGAACCTTGTTGACCTCTTAAAAATCTCATCGTATATTGAGTCATTAACATAGCCGGATGTGGTACATGACAAAAGGATGGCCTCATCCCTTGCGCCCATACCTGACTTCATGACTTCGTACTGCTTAAGACCTGCATCACCTTCCCATGATGCAATCTCATCGCATACACACAGGCTCGGATTGAATCCGTCTGACTTCTTGGCAGAAAATGCAATCTTCTTAACGGATGAATTGGTTGCCGTGATGTAAAGGTCCGACATCCTATGCTTTGGCAGAATAGAATCATCATTAACCTTCTTATTGTGATAATCCTTTTCCGATAAAGCCTCTTTCAATGCCTGATACTCAGGATCAAGCAAAGTCATCTGCCAGATGTTGTTGTAGATGATGTCGGCCTGATCTAACTTGGGTGCAATGTTATAAACCTTGGCACCAAAGCCACCATCAAGCCACCATTCATATTTTGCGATGGCTGCCGCAAGCAATGACTTACCATTCTTACGGCCTATGATTAAAACCACTTCCCGGAACTGTCGCAGACCCTCTTTATTGACGATTCCGAACAGACTCGCCACAAAAGCCTTTTCCCACAGCTCCAAAATCAACGGATTCGGTGCAAGTTTGCCCTCCGTGTGGAAAGCATGCGTTTCAATCCACTCAATCGCATCATTGGCCTTCTTCTGGTCATAAAAAAACTTCTTCTGAGCCATCCCATCAACCAAATAACTCAGCAGAAGCTTGATATATAAGCCTACCGTTTCAGATCCGTCTTTGACCCTCTGATAATAGGCAAAAATCCAATTGTTTTCGCTTTTCTTAGCCATACATCTTCCCAAATATGGTTAATTATCTCTCGTTTTATCGTATTTTCGAC
>Ga0310696_10001588_pt1 | contig 32605 bp, 51 predicted proteins | sample AusTroGonzalo_MG_4_FD_203885 | JGI IMG/M metagenome (GOLD analysis project Ga0310696, IMG submission 203885) | Bovine rumen microbial communities from tropical cattle in Woodstock, Queensland, Australia - Gonzalo_02 (v2) (version 2) | ecosystem: Host-associated > Mammals > Digestive system >... | reverse complement strand
CGAAGTCGAGCGCATGGTCATGACGCGCGAGGTAATGGCGAGTTGGGTGGTTCGAATCCCCCCGCGTTCCAAGTTTCAAAACATATACAAACGATGGAAGACGAACTGATGGCATTCCCCAGGACGATGGAGGTCCTCCAGCAACTCGCGGACGATGTCAAGCGCGGGTACATCGAGAACCTCGTCCGCGACGGGCATCCTACATACTTCGGGCGCGACCGCCTGACCGACACCATAACCACCGAGGTGACCGTCAACGGCCAGACCTTCACGGCCAGCCTTATGATGAACAAGTACTGGGAGTACCTGGAGTACGGCACCGGACCGGAACGCGGACGGGCGCAGTACTGGCCCCCGACGGAACCCATCGCGAAGTGGGTGCAGGTGAAGCCGGTCATCCCGCGGCCCGACAAGAACGGGCGCATCCCGACACCGCAGCAGTTGACCTACCTCATACGGCGCAAGATACACGACGAAGGGACGGAAGGCTCGCACGGGTTCGAGAAGACCCGCGACGCGATTGTCCCGTTCTACATCGAGAAGCTGGAGACGGCCTTCAACGAAGACATCGGCTTTTACCTGATGAAGGTCTTCCAGATGGACGCGACCTTCTGACCACGGCTCCCAATTACAACGGGGGCCGTTTCTATATTTCACGAAAACGAAACGATTATGGCAGTACCCATTTGGAAGGACCATTTCAGTAACCTCGGCGCGGTGGCATCCATCGAGTTCCGCATCCGCGTCAACTCCACGACCATCTACCAGGGGAAGGCGGTGAGGGCCGCGTCTTCCGGCAACCTCTATGTCCGCATCAACGACATCTGCGCGGACTACATGGCGCAGAAGGCCCCGGCGGTCCCGAATGTCACGCCCTCGCAGATGACCTTCCCGGTGTCCTTCACCGTGCAGAAGTTCAGCGGCGGTTCCTGGTCCACCGTGGAGACGGTGGCCTTCAATGATGAATGGTCCTACGATCCCTCCTTCGACCCGTCCGTCCTGGGCCACTCGTTCCCCATCACGGGGCGCGTGGACCTGCGGCAGACGGTGTTCCAGACGATGAACGCAGCCGGCACCGTGACCGTGGCGGCGAAGTACGGAACGACGAACCGGAGCATATCGCGCACCACGGCCACCACTTCCGACGGCACGGCCTTCCAGAACGGCCTCATCCACGCGGGAGCGGCCTATGTGACCTTTCCCTGCCCGACCTACGAGGTCTACTCGTCCAAGACATTGACCCAGTTCACCATCGGGACGGCGGTCTACAAGGTCACGACCAAATGCCCGCGGTATGTGCTTTATTATCGCAACCCCTTCGGCGGGTACGACCACCTGCTTATCGAGGGCAACGCGAGGAAGCGCAGGTCGGTGGCCCGCGACACCTTCGTGGCCGACTACGACAACACCGCGCAGCGCAGGGAGGAATGGAACTACCAGAACGAGAACACCGAAACCTGGGAACTCCACACGGGCCTCCTGACGGATGAGGAATCCGCACGGATGCCGTACCTCCTGGAGTCCACGGAGGTGTATTTCTGCGACCTTACGAACGCCTCGGTCATCATCCCCGCGGTGATCGCGACTGATTCCGTGGACATCCAGTCCTTCAAGTCCAACGGCAGACGGATGAACGACTACTCGTTCGAGGTCCGCATAGCGCAGAAGGAGTACCGGAGATGAGGAACAAGGTGAGGCTATATATCGAGGGCATCCGCGCCGATCTGGACGATGGCGCGTTCCTCCTGCTGAACTACACCGCCGAGGATTTGAGCAACCCCACCGTTGTGCGGAACTCGTTCTCGAAGCAGATCACCCTGAAGGGGACACCGCAGAACGACGAGATCTTCGGCCACATTTACCGGAACGACCGGCTCACCCAGTACGGAAGCCCCTACACCGGGCCGTACTTCGACCCGTGCCGGAAGACCTCGTTCGTCATCTACAACGAGGCGCAGGAGATCCTGGAAAGCGGCTACCTCAAACTGGATGAAATCGTCACCACGCGGCGCAAGCACGAATACAAGGTGACCCTCTACGGCGGTCTCGGTTCGTTCCTCTACGGCCTTTCCTACGATGCCGGCGGGGACAAGCTGACCCTCGCGGACCTTGACTTCGGCGAGACCCTGGATTTCACCATCGACCGCGACACGGTGAGCAAGGCGTGGACGAGACTGGACAACGGGAACGCCCTGACGAAGTACGACATCGTGAACTTCATGCCGTGCTACATGGGCCTCCCTCCGTCCCCGTTCGATGCGAACAAGGCGATCGTGAAGGCAGAGACCGCGGGACTTCCGACCGCGAAGGGCGAGTATACCGTGAAGGACGGGTTCGCCCTGGTGACCCTTCCGGAGAAGGTGACGGGCAACGAGGCGAAGGACTACCGCTCCTACTTGCAGAAGCCGGTCATCCGGATGAAGGCCGTCATCGACGCGATCTGCGACCCCGCGAACAACGGCGGCTGGACGGTCAACCAGGACCCCGTCTTCTTCGATGCGGCGAACCCATACTGGAGCAAGACCTGGCTCACCCTCCCGATGCTCAACGACCTGAACATCGACATCGATTCCGCGAGCGGTGATGTGAACGCCTGGGCCTCGGTCGTTACCATTCCGGGCGGCGGGAACCTTTCCAAGTTGTACAACCTGAATCTCCAGCTCGCATTCGAGACGGTCCTGGACAACGGCCTCACTCCCTACACGGAGTTCGTGATGCATTGCGAGGATGACTGGGCGGCGGGTATGGCGAACGATGCGCCTGGATTCTATTTGAACTACCTCGAAATCCAGGTGGTGGTGAAGGATTCCAACGACATCGCCATCAATACGATCGTCTACCGTGTCTCCACGATGCAAGCACCGGAGTACATGGAGCAGATGGACGAGGTGTTCGACTATCTGGACACCACGGCATTCTACAAGGGCGGGAACACCTATTTCCCGACCTTCAACATCCAGGAGTACGGGGCGGCGAAGATCGAGGTGACGGTAACGCCGAAGGCCTTGTCGTGGGGGAACCTCCGCGCATCTGCGGATGCGATGCAGGTCTTCCCGCGTGGGTATGACGATTACACGATGGCCGAGGGCGTGACCGGATTCAACAAGGACTACGACAACTGCATACTCTGGTACTCCGCGGTCGCGTCCGAAACGGTCCGAACTGGTGCATCCATCACCCAGGCCGCCCTGCTCGGCTCGTCCAAGACACCCGCGGACTATCTGCTTTCCTACTGCAAGACATTCGGCATCCAGATAGTGGTCCACAAGGACGAGAAGGTCGTGGACCTCATCCAGCGGGCCGACCTTTATTCCTCCACGGTGGTGGACATCAACGGGCGCATCGACCGGGCGAAGGGCGTGACCAAGAAGCCGTTTTCGTTCGATGCGCGGTGGTATCTCTTCGGCAACGATGTCAAGGGAGACTACGCGGAGTACTACGCGACGAAATACTCGCGGCCCTACGGCCAGTTCAGGGTAAACACCGGCTACGAATTCGACGCGGACGAGCGGAGGCTCACGGACGGGATAGTCTTCGGGAACCTCTGCGAGGTGATGGAGACCAGCAAGTATTTCTGCGACCTTGCCCTGGCGGGTGCGCCCATGCCGTCCATCCTGCTATCCGGTGGGAAGTTCACACTCTACAAGTCCGGAGAATCGAAGGACTTCGACATCGACCTCCCGAACACGGTCGTAATGACATGGAACAACCCCACGAATCCCATGCACGACGACTGGGGGAAGATCCAGGTCCACGGATCGGAGAACGCGCACCTGGACGAGCGGGACACCCTCGTCTTCTTCAAGGGGATGGCGGCACCGGCTTCCGGCCATGTCACCCTTTCGGACGATACCCGCGAGATGCTCGCCTTGAACGGGAATAACCCCTGCTGGATGCCGGGCTACTGCGACTACGACGCGAGCTGGAAGGTGACGAAGATGCCGCAGTTCGCCCGTTACATCATGGCCGGCAGCGCGGTCTCCTGGTCCCTGGACTTCGGCGCACCCGCCGAGGCGATGCTTCCGGGCGTGACCTTCACCACCGGATCGTCCGTCTTCGAGCAGTACTGGAAGAAGTACATCGCGGACCGCTACGATGACGACAGCGCGGTCGTGACTTGCTATGTGGACCTCCGCGGCTTCCAGGTGAACGAGAACCTGCTCCGTCAGTTCTATGCGTTTGACGGGGCTTTGTGGGCCTTGAACCGCATCATCGACCACTCCCTCACGACCTCCGGATGCACGAAGTGCGAGTTCGTGAAGGTGCAGGATTTAACCAACTACACAACCTTGTAAGACTATGGCAGAAGGACAAGTGAAGGTCGAGATCGTGACCATGGACGCGGTCGCGAATCTCGAGGACCTGAAGAAGAAGATAAAGGAAGCGAAGGACAACCTCGCGACCCTGAACCTCGGGAGCAAGGAATACCGGCAGCAGTTGAACGAAGTCATCCAGGGGCAGAACCTTCTCCGCGCCGCGATGAACGGAACGACGGCAGAGACGGAACACCTCCTGGACGCGATAGACAAGGAGGGGCAATCTTACAACTCCCTCGTCAACCAGATGGCCGCATTGACGCGGGCGTTCCGTGCCACTACGGACGAAGCGGAGCGGGCGAACCTGGCCGGGCAGATCCGGGCGATAAACGACCAGCTCAAGGAGATGGACGCGATGCGCGGGAACTTCCAGCGCAATGTCGGCGATTACTTCAACCAGACATCCAAGGCCCTGAAGGATGTCATCAAGGACCTCCCGTCCGGACTGGACAAGGTAAAGGGACCGCTGCGTGACATCGAGGGGACGATGGGCCTGATGAGCAGCCACCCGATTATCGGCATCATCGGCCTCCTGGCTCCGCTTCTGGCGAAGATAGCCGGGGAGTTGAAGGAGAACGACAACGCCATGAAGTCCATCAAGACCGTGATGGACTCCCTCAAGCCGGTGATGGACTTCTTCCAGGGTGTCCTGGAGAACATCGTGGACATCGTTTCCGACCTCATCGGGAAGGCCTCGGAGTTCTTCGCGGGTAGCAACATCTTCCAGAAGATCGTGCAGGGGGTGATGGGAGTCGGGAACGCGGTCCTCCAGTTCGTCATCGCTCCGTTCAAGGGCATCGTCGCGGCCATCCAGGTCCTGAAGGACGAGGGCGTGAAGGGACTCCGGAACGCGGCGAAGGCGTTCAACGACGAGGCGAACAAGGGCATCTCGTTCCGGCAGAACTTCCAGACCGGGCAGAAGGTCGCGGACACCATCATCGAGGGCGCATCGTCCAGGAAGAAGAAGGCCCGCGATGCCGGGAACGCCATCGGGAAGGAAATGGCCGACGGATGGAAGGAGGAGATGGAGAGGCGCGTCAAGGAGTACGCGGACAATGTGAAGGCGAGGGCCGAGGCGCAGAAATACCTCCAGGGACTGCGTGACGCGACCGCGAAGGACACGGAGGCCCTTATCGACCAGCTGGATTCCGAGACCGAGAAGGAGATGGAGGCCATCCTGGCACGGATGGAGGACGAAGCAGAGGCCGAACGCATCATCCAGGAGATGTCGGTCAAGGAGGCGCAGGATGCGGCGAAGAAGAAGATGGCGGCCTACTCCGCATACGCGGACGGGGTGTCCGGTCTTATGACATCCATCGCGGACGCGCTGGAGAGTGGGGACGATGCTTCCGAGGAATCCGTCAAGGCGGCGAAGAACCTCCGCATCGCTGCGGCCACCATCGACATGATTTCCGGAGCGGTGACCGCCTTCTCCACGGCCCAGTCCCTCGGCCCGATCGCTGGTCCCATCGTTGGCGCGATAAACGCCGCGGCGGTGGTCGCGTCCGGTCTCGCGAACATCGCGAAGATCCGGTCCACATCCGTGTCCAAGGATTCCACGCCCTCGGCATCAACGGCGGCAACCGTATCCGCTCCGTCCATGCCGACGGTGTCCCCGACTACGGTCACGACCGGGGCAAGCACCGAGACCGCGCTCAACCAGGCGGCCCAGCCGCAGAAGGTCTACATCCTCCAGAGCGAGATAGAAGCGGCGGGCCAGACATCCCAGGTGCAGGTCGCGGAATCGTCCTTCTAAAGCGGAATCTTCCGATTTTCCGTCTTTCGATATATCCCACCAAAAGCGAACGATTCTATGGTTGCAATTGGTGGGATTCCCGTCTTCGATGCCCTCGTCACGGACGAGGACACTGGGATGCTGAAGATTTCCCTGGTGGACGATCCTGCGGTGATGACCGATTTCCTGGCATTCGACCGCACGAAGGTGATGCAGATGTATTCCGTTGCGGACGAGGAGAAACGCCTCGTCTACGGCGTGGTCATGCGGGCCGACTTCCCGATTCTCCGGAGGTCTCCGGGACTGGGCGAGTATTACATCGTGTACAAGGCCGGCACCATCCGCAGGATGGCCGAGAAGTACCTCGCGGACGGACGGCAGAACGATGTCAATGTGATGCATTCCGAGGATGTGAAGGGTGTCCGCATGGTCCAGTGGCTCATCAAGGACACGGCCCGCGGAGTGAACCCCGAAGGCTTCGCGGACATCGCGGACGGATCTCTCTTCGCGGAGTTCCACATCCTGAACGACGAGGTCTGGGCCGCGGTCAAGGACGGCACCTACAAGGGGTTCTCCCTGGAGGGCGTGTTCGAGTTCATGCCGGAGCAGGACAAGGAAGCCGCCCGCGACATGGCGAAGGAGGTCGTGGAAGAGTTCGCGAACCGTGTAAAAAACGAAATCCTTTCAATCATCAACAAACTATGAGTAAGATCAACCGTTTCAAGGCGGCCCTGGCGAAGATGCTCGCCGCCTTCGGCAATGTGTCCACCGACAAGGGAATCCTCGCCTGGGAGGGCGATGAGGACCTGAAGGCGGGCGATGCCGTGTTCATCGAGGATGCCGAGGGCAACCGCACCGAGGCCCCCGATGGTGACTACATCACCAGCGACAACAAGACCATCGTTGTGGAATCCGGCAAGGTGTCCGAGATCCGCGACCCGGAGGCCGAGGTCTCCCCGGAGGAACCCGTCGAGCGCGTCGAAGATTCCCAGGAAGTCCGCATGATCGAGACCGACAAGGGAAAGCTGGAGTGGAACGACGAGGACGAGGACCTGAAGGCCGGGGACGAAGTCTTCATCCGTGACGAGGAAGGCAACCGCATCCCGGCACCGGACGGAGAGTACCGCACCGAGGACGGCAAGACCATCGTGGTCGTGGACGGCAAGGTCGCGGAGATCCGTGACCCCGAAGCAGAAGTCGCTCCCGAAGACCGCCGCGACGAGGAGATGGAGGCACTCCGCAAGGAGAACGAGGAACTCCGTTCCCAGATGGAGATCCTCACCCGCAAGATGGAGGAGATGTCCAGGATGCCCGCCGCGAAACCCGCCCACGAAGAGCTGAAGACCACCGAGAAGGAGGTCAAGACCGGACTGAAGGGCAAGGACCGTTTCTCCCGTTTCGTCGATGCGCTGAAGTAAAATCTTCCGCGTTATCGGCAAACGATATTTACCGACAAACGAAAACCATTAAAACAACAAAATCATGGCAGTTACTAATTTCCTTGTCAGCTCCCTGCCTGACTATGTGAAGCAGAACGAGGAACTCCTGATCGCTTCCTTCGGTCTGCCGAACGCCGGCACACGCCGCTACATCAGCATCCAGACCGGCATCAAGAAGGCCGCGACCCTGACCCAGCTCCTGCTCACCCCGTCCGTCCAGGACGGCAGCTCCTGCGGCTTCAATCCGCTGGACGAAATCGAACTCGGCCAGAAGAACATCGAGGTCGGCATCCACAAGGTGGACGGCGAGATCTGCCCCGAGACCCTCATCGGCAAGTGGGGCGAGTGGCGCGTCCGCGTGGCCGCGACCGAGAACGAACTCCCGTTCGAGGGTTACATCATGGAGGCCCTTATGGGCGAGATCCGCAAGAAGGTCGAGGGCCTGCTCTGGACCGCGGACTCCGGCGGTTCCGACTTCTTCGACGGCTTCCTCACCCAGTTCTCCGCGGACGCGAACACCGTCACCGTCACCCTCACGGGCGTGACCGGCGCGTACGATGCCGTGAAGGCCGTGTACTTCCAGATGACCGGCGAGGCCCTCGACCGCGACGGTTGCATCTTCGTGGACCCGGCCATCTTCCGCGCCCTCATCAACGACCTCACGGTCCTGAACTACTACCACTACGACATGGGCAGCGGCTACCGCGAGGAGTTCCTCCTCCCCGGCACCGAGGTCCGCGTGGTGAAGACCGCCGGCCTTGCCGGCACCCACGCCATCGTCGGCACCTTCGGTGCCAACCTGGTGTACGGCACCGACATGGAGAACGACATCGAGGCCGTCGACCTCTGGTGGAGCGAGGACAACCGCGTCTTCCGCTATCAGGTGAAGTGGGCCGAAGGTGCGGCCTACCACTTCTCCGAGCATATCGCCTGGGGTGTCATGGATGCCGACCCGACCCCGCTCGGCACCTGCCCGTGCGCCGTGGCCGATGGTGGTGGCGAGTAATCCCGCGAGAACTACGCGAGAATCGCATCAATCCAGGAGGGCGGGCCTCGCGCCCACCCTCCTTTTTTAACGCCCTAAAACGAAAAATATATGGCTTGCACCCAAACCCTCGCCGGAATCACCCGCGACTGCCTGCCGAACATCGGCGGCATCACGAAGGTGTGGCTGGCAAACGCCGAGAAAGTCGGTTCGATAACCGTCACCTCCGGCGCGATCACAGCCATCACCATGCTGAACTCGGAAAAGTTCAAACTCTACGAATTCGCCCGGAACACCGCGTCCCTTTCCTCGAACTACCAGGTGAACGCCGAGAACGGCACCGCCTATGTGGAGAGCGACCTGGTCATGGTCTTCAACCGCATGGACACCACCAAGCGGATCGAGATCACCGCACTCGCCCAGGGCGAGCTGGTGGCCGTGGTCGAAGACAACAACGGTAACAAGTGGTATCTCGGCTACGACAACCCGATCTATCTCTCCGCAGGTGACGGCCTGACGGGTACGGCCCGCGCCGACCGCAACGGCTACTCCGTCACCCTGCACGACATGAGCGACGAGATGCCGCTGCCGTTCACAGCCACCGTTCCCGTCTAATCCTCCCGCGCCATGGCCTGCACCCAGACACTTGCGGGAATTTCCCGCGACTGCCTCCGGAATGTCGGTGGAATCCGCACCGTATGGATTGCGAATTACGCGGACATCGACTCGATGGACTATATCGAGGACGGGTTGTTCTCGTCTCCGAACATGGTCGTCGGGAAGGTGTTCTTCGAGTATCAGTTCGCACGGGGCGCGGCCTCCCTCTCGTCCACCTACCAGGTGAATGCGGAGAACGGGACGAAGTATGTCCAGAACGACCTCGTCCTGACCTTCAACCGGATGGACACAACCAAACGGAAGGCTATCCTCGCCCTCCTGGGCGCGGAACTCGTCATCGTGGCCGAGGACAACAACGGAAACCGCTGGGTCCTCGGAGCGAACCATCAGGGTCCGAACTTCGGCCCCGCGGTGGTCGGTGCTGATTCCGATGCCGACGGCCTGACCGGGACCGCCTACGCGGACCGGAACGGATACTCGGTGACCTTCCACTGGGTAGCCCCGGAGATGCCGTGGGGAATGTACGGAACGCCCCCGACGGCCTGAACCTGAACCGTCATCTCTCTCATTGCGAGCCGTCCGTCCATGGGGCGGCTCCTTTGTTTTCCGAAAATCGGGCAAATGATATTTGGGGATAGTATGATCTATTTGGAAAAGACGACGGACGCGCAGATCGCGTACATACCCCGCGACACGGACTTCACGGGAACCCTGACGATGTCCCTCCGCTCCACGGTGGACCTGGACCGGGTGCTGAATGCGACGGTGGTGGACATCAATGTCTTCCGTCTCATCTATGCGGTGGCCTTCCAGCTTCCCGCGGATGCGCCCACGGGGGAGTATGAGTACACCCTGAAGGCCGGGGGCGATGTGGTTTCCACCGGCCTCTGCATCGTGAGGTCGGGGAACGGAGATCCGGAGCAGTATGAAAAAACCATAACATATGAGCAATACGAACGATAACATCAAGGCTCCGGTGGCCTTCGCCGCACTCGACCCGTGGCTGGAGAGCAACATCGTCTCCCCGAAGGAGACGGTCCTGAAGGGGAAGGACATCGTGGAGTGGGGAGACCGGAACGGCTACCCGGACTACCTCCTGGAACTGGCGAAGACCGTCCCGACCCTGCGTTCCATCATTTCCGGGACGGTGGACTTCATCGCGGGAGACGATATCACGATCCTGCCGCTCCATCCCGGTCTGGAGGACGGCGCGATGAACTACCGCGGGGACCTCATCGCCGAGCAGGTGGAAGACCTCGCGTGGGACGAACTGACCTACGGGGGCTTCGCCCTCCAGGTCATCCGCGGCCTTGACGGAATGCCCGCGGAAATATACTACATCCCCGTCCGCTTCCTCCGCATGAACAAGGAGGGCGATGTCTTCTATTATTCAGAGAAATGGGGAGGCCAGGCCGTCCGGAAGGATGTGGTGGTGTACCCGGCTTTCCGTTCCGATGTCGCGGACAAATGGGCCTTTATGAGCGACGAGGAAAGGAACCGCCACGCATCCAGCATCCTATATGTGAAGACGGCCAGATCCCAGGTGTACCCGATGCCCGTCTGGGCCGCGTCCGTGAAGGCCTGCGAGATGGAGCGCATGGTGGACGATTACCACCTGAACGCGCTCTCGAACGGATTCAACCCGACGATGATCGTCAACTTCAACAACGGAGTCCCGACCGACGAGATGAAGGAGGAGATCGAGGCGAACCTCTTCGAAAAGAACGCCGGCTCCCCGAACGCAGGCCGCGTCATCATTTCCTGGAACCCGAACAAGGAAAGCGCGACCACCTTCGAGGTGCCGAACATCACGGACTTCGGGGAGAAGTACAAGGCCCTCGCGGAGAACTCCCGGGAGAAGATCTTCACGGCCTTTCGGGCCTACCCGAACATCTTCGGCCTCTCAACCGCGACCGGCTTCAGCATCGAGGAATTCGACCAGGCGTTCAAACTGTACAACCGCACGGCGGTCCGTCCCATCCAGCGCATGATCGCGGACGCGTACGACCGCATATACGGGCAGAAGGGTGTCCTGAACATCAAGCCGTTCACCCTGGACGGCACGAACGAGCAAACAGTGAACTGATATGGCAGAGTATCTTTTGACATCCGAAACATTCGTGAAGGAGGTGTCCAACATTTCGGACAATGTGGCGGGCAAGTACATCCTCCCGTCCATCCGCGAGGCGCAGGAGATCAAGCTGCGCTCCATCCTCGGTTCGTGCCTTCTGGACGCGCTCAAGAACATGGGCCTGAACGGAACCCTCGCCGCTGAAGGGAACGAGGCGTACAAGGCCCTGGTGGAAGAATGCCAGTACTTCCTCGCCTATTCTGCCATCGTGGAGATCCTCCCGAAGGTGTCCTACAAGGTCGGCAACTTCGGCGTGGCGAAGTCCAACGACGAGAACCTCCAGGTGGTCACCCAGGACGAGATAGCGAAGCAGCAGGAGTACTACCAGGCGAAGGCCGACTACTACGCCCTGATGCTCCAGCAATGGCTCCTGGACAACAAGGCATCCTTCCCGGAGCTGAACGAGTGCCAGTGCGGGAAGATCCGGTCCAACCTATATTCCGCGGCCACCTGCGGCCTCTGGCTCGGCGGTCCCCGCGGACGGGTGCCGGCGAACAAATGCAAATGCGGCAAGAGATGACACTGACGGAAACAATACGGCTCGTCGAGACGGTGGCCGGGGGCCAGCCTCCGGTCAAGTCCATCGTGAGGAACGACATCTTCCGGCTGAACTCCTTGCCCGATGCGAAGTACGGGGTGTTCGGATGGACGCAGGGACAGCACTCGTCAAACATGGAATCGTCCCTCTACTCCTATCGTTTCACTTTCTTCTACATCGACCGCCTGACACACGACCAGCGGAACCAGACGGAGGTGCAGTCGGTGGGCATCCAGGTCCTGGACAACATCCTCCGGACCCTGGACGGCTTCGGTGCGTACACGGACGGTGACTGGACCTTCACGACCTTTAACCAGCGGTTCCTCGACGAGTGCGCGGGGGTGTTCTGCTCGGTGTCGCTCCAGGTTCCGGTGAACGGTGTCTGCGCGGAGACCTTCTTCGACTTCAACAACGATTTCAACGATGATTTCAGTACCGGGGGAGCGGTGATATATTGACCTATGAGCGAGACATGGATAGCGATACTCGGGGGCTTCCTGGCCACGATCGTCTCCGGTTTTTCTTCCTGGTTCTTCACCAAGAAGAAATACAACGCGGAAGTGGACAACAACCTGATCTCCAATATGCAGGAGAGCCTGGAGTTCTACAAGACCCTCGCGGACGATAACAAGGCGCGGCTGGAGAATGTGCTGGCCGAGAACGCGGAACTCCGGAAGGAGGTCGCGGAACTGCGGGAGCAGGTGTCCAAGCTGACCACCGCCCTCGCGGAGTACGGCCTACAGAAACTGATAGAGGACAAATGACGAGAGACGAGATCCTGACAGCCATCCGGCCTTACTTCGACATCGGGGAACTGGTTTGTCCCCACACTCTGGCGAAGTGGGGAGAAAAGTCGTGGCAGTTCCTGGACACGGACTACCTTCATGCGCTCCTGGTCATCCGTCGGGACATCATACGGCTCCCGATGTGGTGCAACGGGAACGGGAAGACCGAGCGGGGACTACGGTGCAACCGCTGCTCCATCGTCCGCGGGAAGTCCGGGGTCTACCTCTCGGCCCATTGCCTGGGGAAGGCGGGGGACTTCACGATCACCGGGATGAGCGCGGAGAAGGCCCGCCAGACCATCAGGGCGAACGCCCATCTTCTTCCGTGTCCCATCCGGATGGAGAAGGATGTCAACTGGCTCCACTTCGATGTGCTGCCGCAGTACGGGGTCACCGCGAAGGTCTACGAATTCAAGGGATAGGAGGACGAGATAATGCCACATTTCAAACAATTGGCAGCATCCGTAGGTTTATGTTTTCTGCTCGTCCTCCCTTCCTGCTCCCCGAAGATCATCGAGAAGGTCCGGACGGAATATGTGGATCGGGAGGTCCATCACCGCGACACGGTCTACTCCCGCGATTCCGTCTACATCCGCGAGTGGCTGAAGGGGGACACCGTATGGGTGGAGAAGGTCCGCGACCGCTATGTCTACCGGGACCGCTGGAGGGATTCCATAGAAGTGCGAGAAGTCCGCGACACGACCTTCTGCGAGGTCAAGGTTGAGAAGGAGTTGACAAGAGGACAAAAGGCCAAAATCGGCGCGTTCTGGTGGCTTCTCGCGGGAGTCCTGGGACTGGGCGCGTGGACCTTCCGGAAGCCGCTCGGCGGTCTCCTTACGAAATTGTTCAAAACGATATTTTAGGCAAAAGAGAATACTATGGCAGATTACAACGCATTGAAGGCCGTCATTAACGCCTACATCAAGCAGAACGGTGTCCAGGCCATCACGGGCCAGATCCTGAACGGTGTCCTCATCGGCATGGTGAACGCCCTCGGAAAGGGTTACACCGTAGTGGGGGAAGCGACACCGTCCACCGATCCCGGCACGATGACGGGACCAGCGTCATACATCGCCCACACCGCAGGAGTATACGAACACTTCGACAACATTGCCGTGGACCCTGGTGAGGTGGCGATGCTTATTTACAACGAGGCCCAGTGGCACAAGGAGACCATTGCATCTTTAGATGCCGATGCCACCGTGGACGGAACCACGGGGACCCCTTCCGTGGATGTCTCCTGGGTGAACGGTCGGCTGACCTTCGCCTTCCACGACATCAAGGGCGAGCAGGGCAACCCCGGACATACCGGACCCGCCGCCGGTTTCGGAACTCCCACGGCCACCGTGGACGGGAATGTCGGAACGCCCGGCGTGTCGGTGAGTGCTTCCGGACCGGACACCGCGAAGGTGTTCTCGTTCCAGTTCACCAACCTGAAAGGAGCGCAGGGAGATCAGGGCATCCAGGGACCTGAAGGCCCGACGGGTCCCGCCGGCGTTACCTCCGTAGTCGTGACCGTGGACAATACATCCGGTAATCCTACCTGCACGGCTTCCCTCGTCTCCGGTGTCCTTACTCTTGCCTTCACCGGATTGAAGGGAGCGCAGGGCGATACGGGGTCCTCCGTTGCATACCCGTTCACCCTGGTGAACAACCTCACCACGGACGATCCCACCCAGGCGTTGTCCGCTGCGATGGGTGTCCAGTTGGAAAGCGAAATCAGTCAGTTAGAGGCCGAAATAAACGGAGGGACAAGTACGGTCACGGTCAATCCGGAAGAAGACTTGCAATCCTACCGAATGACGCAACTTGGAGCAATAACCACTTCATCGGCATCTACAAGTGCGGTTGCGTCCTATGCGGTAACGGCTGGAAAGACATATCGGGTGCAGATTCCTACCGTAAAGAATCAGTATACGGCGGCTTATGCTTTTGCAACAGCGAAAGTTGAAGGAACAAGCGCATCGGTGACACTTCCTGACCCTGTTGAAAAAGGCCCGGCCTCAAGCGCAGACTACAATGTTACGATTCCGGACGGGTTTTCTTATCTCATCGTTTGTTATGAATTTGCAGACGGCTCTCCGACCGTTACCACAACGCAGACCACAACGGGCCTTTCCACAAGGGTTGGAACTCTTGAAAGCGATGTGGCGGCTTTGGCTTTGGAAGATGTGTCGCTGGATGGACGGCTGGACACCATCGAAGGCGCATTCCCCACGATGCAATCCGACATTACCGACTTGAAGGGTGATGTTGCCGACTTGAAGGAAGAAGTGGACGGATATGAGGAAGAAGTGACCTTGACGGCAACGAAATCAACGCAGAACCTTCGTCTAACAAGTGTTGGGGCAAGCACATCAACAAGCGCATCATCTTCGGCAATAAATTGTTATAAGGTAACTCCTGGGAAACTCTGCCATCTTGAAATTCCCACGGTAAAAAACGCATATACCGCGGCCTTCGGTTTTTCCGATAATGAGATAACCACAAGTGGGAAGACCGTCACACTACCCGACCCCGTGGAACTCGGCCCGGCTTCGAGTGCCGAATATGATATTACCATCCCCGTCGGGTGTGAGTATTTGATTGTGTGCTATGAGTTCGCGGATGGTGCGCCTACGGTCACAACCACGCAAGATGTCCCCGGACTCAAAGAGGATGTAGAGACCTTGAAAGACGAGATGTCCGACCTTGTTAATATGGGCGTGGAACTATCTTTGCCAGACCGATATGTCGCAGTGATTGGTGATACCCTGCAAATCTTCAAACGAGGCATCTTGAAGGCGGCAAATCCGTACAACTACAATGTCTTGTTCACTTGTGCGAAGGGTGCAAACTATCCCCGTTATTGGCGCGTATATCCAACGAATGTGGCAGATGTCGGTACATATCCGCTTACCGTGACCGTGACCGACAATGAGGGTAACAAGATTGCGGAAGGGCAGACGGAACTCGTTATATCTGCCGCTCCGACATCCCCGGCATCGGCAAAGAAATTTGTTTGCTTTGGCGCATCCACCACGGCGCACGGGGAATGGCCTTCGGAATGCTACCGAAGACTGACGGGGAGTGGCGGTACACCTTCTGGGAAGGGGTTGTCGAATATCGCATTCTGCGGCCCTATGACAAAGGGCGGGGCCGGATATTTCGGTGTCGGTGGGTGGTCTTGGTCGAACTACATTTCCTCTGGTGGAACGGCTTTCCGTTTCCAGGTTTCCGGGGTGGATTCGCTGTATATCGGTGCGACCTATACAAACAATAGCCACACCTATACAATTATAGAAATCAATGTGACCGAGGGAACGGGGAACATTCTTTGTTCGACAAGTTCATCCTCCAACACACCCACCGCATCCGGCACATTGACAAAGGCAACCGGGGACGGGGATGCAACCATCGCCTTTTCTTCTGCCGCCCTTGACGCATCGAACCCGTTTTGGGACTACGACAATAGTCAGTTGGATTTTCAGTCTTTCGCGGACACATATTGCGGAGGGACTATTGATTGTATGGTCTCCCTGCTCGGTTGGAACGGACGGATAAAATACGAAAAATCGTTTGTCGCATTGAAGGCGCAAGTCCGCACCTTCTTGGATGCTTTCCACACCGAGTTCCCATCCGCAAAGTTCATAATTTTGGGGATTAACGGGCCTTCTCCCATTGGTGGAATGGGCGCGAACTACGGGAGCAACCAAGACTATTCCGATTGGTACGGGATGACGGTTTCCGCATTGAACTTGAAGAAGGCATACCAAGAAATCGCAGACGAGGACGATTATTCGGCTTTCGTTTCCTTCGTGGATGTTGCCGGGCAGTTCGATGCAGACTACAACCTCCCGTCCATTTCGGCTGGTGTGAACACACGGAACACCACGCAGACGGAACTTGTCGGGACAAACGGCGTCCATCCTACGGAGGCCGGGTACGGGCAGATTGCGGATGCGTTGTACAGGGAAATCGTGGCGGAGTTCTGCCAAAGTGAGTGACTTTCGGCCCTAACTGACTGACTTCTGGAGAAGGCCGGGGCAGATCGTCCGGGCCTTCTTCTTCCCGTTTTTGTCTTCCAGTTGTCTAAATTTCCGGAATGTTTGGCACGGTATGTATTCGGCTTCCGGAGTGGAATCGGCAACCCAGGCCGTTCCACGCAGAAAAAAGAATGAACGGCAGGGGTTCACACCCGTGCCGTTCCGCAATTCTAACCTAAAACTTAACCTATGAAAAAACTATTCGCCTAAATCTATTGCGACGGGGTTTTCCATTGGAATGCCCCTTTTTTTGTCTACTTTTGTCTGGAACACCACGCAGCCATGATCACCGTCAAGCCCATCGTCCTGCTGTCCAACCGCCGGAGGGACGGCACCTACCTCGTCTACATCCGTGTGTATTTCTCCGGAGAGGTCCGGAGGGTCCCGACCTCCATCACCTGCTCCGCTTCCGACCTCACCCGTTCCGGGAGGATCAAGTCCGCGGAAGTACTCGAAAAGTCCCAGACCATCGCGGACCGGATGCTGGACGCGGTGGACGGCATCCCGGATTCCGAGCTGGCCGGAAGGGATGTGGACTGGGTGGTCCGGAGGATGAGGGCAGCGGACAAGCACCACACCTTCGCGCTGGACTTCTTCAGGTTCGCGGAGGAGGTGATCCGAGAGAAGGGACCGGGCGCGAGGGGCCAGTATGTAACCGCGGTGAACACCTTCGCGGAGTACCTGGGAAAGCGCGAGATGGATGTGAACGAGGTCACCCGACCGATGCTCCAAGAGTTCGTATCCTGGCTCCGGACGGAACGGGCCACGAAGGCGCATAAACTCCCCGATTTCGGCGTTTCTCTCACGGACAAGGCAAGGATACCGAACGGAGCGGAAAGCCGCCACATCGCGAAATTAAGGCACATCTACGAAAAGGCGAAGGAGCGGTACAACGACGAGGATTCAGGGGAGATCCTGATCCAGCGCTCCCCGTTCGTCGGGATGGTGGTGAAACCTCCTTTGAGCAGGGGTCCGCGCTCCTTGTCGGTTGACATGATGCAGCGCGTCATCGACGGGACCCACCACCTGGAGACCGTCCGGATCGCGCTGGACTTGTTCGTGCTTTCCTTCGCCCTGATGGGGGCGAACCTCGCGGACCTCTACGAAGCGAAGGGCATCGGGACCGACTGGGTCTACCACCGGAAGAAGGTGCGGAACCGCAGGGCCGACGGAGCGGAGATGCGGGTGATCGTTCCGGAGTGCATCCGGGGCCGGCTGCCGTCATTGGCCGCGCTCCGGAGGATGGCAGGCAAGCCGGAGTTCGCGACGGAGAAGGTGAACAAGGCCCTGGGAAGATGGTGCAAGGACGAGGGAATCCCCCGCTTCACCTTCGGGGCGGCCCGACATACCTTCGCGACGATCGCCAGGAACAAGGCGAAGGTGGAGAAGGCCACGGTGGACGAGTGCCTCTGCCATGTGGGTTCTTTCAAGGTGACGGACATCTACCTGGAGCGGGACTGGGGACTGCTGGCCGCGGCGAACCGGAAGGTCCTGGAGTTGTTCCGCTGGTAGGGTGGTTTCCAAAAGCGAGTAATTTTATATTTCCCCATAGAACGCCGGGACGGTGTCCGCTGTCAATCGATTATGGTTCAAGTGTTATTAGTCAAGGTTTCACCCACGCCGTGAGGCGCGGGTGTTTCTTATGACGGGATGTCCGGACGGTCATCCAGGAAGAAGATGAGGTCGACGAGACGGAGCATCAGCTCCGGGTTGTTCTCCAGCTTGTCGGCCTCTTGGTTTACACTTTCGGGGATTTCTATATTTCCGTTTGGTGTTTTTTCAATCATGGATCAAGTGGTTAAGTGTCACGGGACGCAGGGATGCGCCCCGTGTTTCATTTTGCCTTCTCCACGATTCCCTTGACCTTTGTCAGTTCGGACTTCGACATCGACTGCACTCCGGCAGCTCCGTAGAATGAGAACGAGAGGATCTTCACGCCGAGCTGCTTCGTGACCTTCAGGAGGCACTTCCCGGTCCCCGTGTCCACCTCCGTGGTGTCCTCGCTCCCTTCGTCGATGAGTGCGATCATGTCATCCAGTGTGGCCTTCGCGGATTCCTTGTCCGCGCCGAGGAAGAACACCTGCGCCTCGTCGAACTGGTTGTCGGTGGTCAGTGCCATGGCGAAGCCGGACGAGGACTGGAAGACGCGGATGATTCCCGTTCGTACCGTGCCGATTTGCTTGTTGTCGGTCTTCCGCGTGACATTGAGCTGCGCGAATGCCGGGATGGCCATGAGGATGGCCGCGAGTGTGATGATGATACGCTTCATTGTTTTAATTATTTTAATGCCATTACCATTAATACACGATACCACCCGCGCACGAAGGAGACCGGGACGCGATACGGCTGATACGCCGGATTGATTGACACGCATTCCACCTGGTCAGGGTCTTCCGTCATGCGGACGCGCTTGATGACCGCGCCGTTCGGGGTGTCAAGTACATACACCTCATTCCACTCTATGAATACGGGGTTTATCTTCTTGATGAGGACGCGGGAGCCGGACGGGTACTCCGGACTCATGGAGTCCCCGGTGACCTCCATCGCGTAGTCCGCGCCCTTGATGGGGGACGATATGCGTTCACAGTCGTATTCGTGGACACCGTCCAGGAAGTCCCCGATGGTGCCGCCCCTGGCTCCGTAGGGAATGACGAGGACGGAACCGGGCCCTTCGTCTTCCGGCGGGGCATCCGCTTCCAGGTTATTCGCCGCGGAGAACATCACAACCTTCCCCACCATCTTGTCCGTCAGGTTCTCCGGTCTACTACCAGACATCGCCCCGGAGAGGGTTGTCGGGCTGAAGTCTATCAATTTAGCAAATTCTGCCCTTGTGCGACACAATCCCTTCGCACAAGCAAGGCCGTAGATCTTGTTGATGTAGGCCAGTTTTTCCTCATAAGTCATCATAACGCGAACTTTATTCGTTAAAAAGGCGAAAAAAATTTGTAGAAACGAATTTTGTTTGTATATTTGCACCGAGGTACAAACAAAGATACAAAGATTTTTTGATTTAACACCATAACACCATGAAATCAAAGACCACCACCATCACCCTGACCGCCCACGAAATCGAGATCATCAAGATGGGACTGAACAACTACTCGCTCCAAATGATGGAGTATTCCAAGACCTGGGCGAAGGGAAACGAACTCGGCTACGAGGATATCTTCCACCGCGAGGTATACGATACCGAACGACTCTGGCTCCGCTTCTTCGATGCAGGGGAAGAATTGAAGAAAGAAGAAGAGACAATCGAAGCATAACCACCCAACCAGATTAGGTGGCTATAAACACAATAAATCAGTTTTTGGGAACCCGGAGCGGGTGGGAACTCCCTCCGGACACATAAAATGGGAGGGGTGGGTGTCTCGGCAACGGACACCAGTCGCGAAACTAAAATGCCTGAAGACCTGGGACACCCCCCCCATTTTTTAAGAAAATTTACAAACAAACATAGATATGACCACTCAAAACTCCCTCCGTGCGAGGATCATCGACATGAAGCCGGGCCAGACCATCGCGGTCTCCCTTGCCACGAACAAGTCCAACACCATCTACAATTACGCGTCCTTCCTGGGGCGCGAGCTGGGACGGCAGTACACCACCCGATTCGACAAGGTGGCCCGTGTCGTGATCGTCACCCGTGAGGCATAACACCACAACACCATGAAGAAGAACAACAAAACAAGCGACATCCTCGGCCTGGTCTGCGTGGCATTCGTGTTTGCAGGATGTGTCGAAGGTCTCGACGGAGGCCTCACCCTTTGGACGGTATTCTGCCTCGCCGCGGCGGGAGTTGCCGGATGGCTTTCAAAGAAGACGGAGGCCGCACATGAGTAACATCCGCACCCCAAACCTCTGCCTCCGCTGCTGGTTCTATGTCAATGGCAAATGCGTGAAGGGTCCGGAGGACTGGTGCAAAATAACACGATCGAAATGAGATTCCCGCTTTCCCCCGTCCGTTCGGACTTCGCCACCGACGCGGAATATTTCGATGCCATGGACCGCTACGACGAACTCTACATGGATGCCGAAGACTACGCCATGGAGCGATACTACGAAGAGAAATACCAAAACCAATAACACCGAACCACTATGGCAGAAAACACAAAATCGGTCTTCGCGACCCTGAACGCCATCAACTGCAACGACCACACGGAGCAGAAGAACGGCCTGACCTACCTCTCCTGGGCATGGGCATGGGCCGAGGTGAAGAAACACTACCCGGATGCCACCTACACCATCTACGAACGCCCGGACGGATGCCCCTACTGGACCGACGGACGCACCTGCTGGGTGAAGACCGGAATCACCATCGACGGCCTGGAGCATATCGAGTACCTCCCCGTGATGGACAACCGGAACAATTCCATCCCGCTCGAACGGGTCACCTCGTTCGACATGAACAAGGCGATCCAGCGGAGCCTCACCAAAGCCGCCGCCCGTCACGGCCTCGGTCTCTACATCTACGCGGGCGAGGATCTCCCCGAAGAGGAAGCAGACGCGAAGAAGGCCCAGGCTCCCGCACCGGCTCCCGCCAAGAAACCCGCGGCGAAGAAGGAGGCAGACCCGAAGAAGGAAGCAGACCCGAAGTCCCTGCTCCCCGGTGGTGCTGACTACGCGAAGGTCATCGCGGCATACGCCAAGGGAGTGAAGAGCAAGTCCGGAAAGGACTACCGCACCGAATGGGCGCAGATCGTCCACGCGGACGAGGAGATGCTGAACGCCTTCGACCACGATGTCGTAACCTACAGACTCGACCACAACATCCAACCCGTTTTCTAAAACACCGTAACAATGGACTACAAGGAACTGCAAGACATCCTTTCCTCCCTGGACTACGCGTCCTACAAGCTGGAGGAGACCTTCGTCGAGAACGAGGGCGAAGTGACCGAGGAGACCGACCTCCTGGAGGCAGAGGTTTCCGCATTGAAGACCCTCCTGAACACCGAGGGCGTGGATTACCTGGGCCGATGGCTGAAGGGCAAGGAGGACAAGCGCAAGGCCATCAAGGCCGAGATGGACTACCTCAAACGCCAGGCCGCGGCCATCGACGAGACGATCGCCTTCATCAAGGCGAAGATCTCGGAAGTGATGCGGGCCACCGGCTGCGAGAAGGTGAAGGGTTCGCTCGGCTACACCTTCGCGACCTACACCAGCGAGAAGACCACGATCCTCGCGGACGAACTGGACCGGATCTACCTGGACACCGTCAAGGCGGCAGCGCGTCTGGCCGGCCTTCCGGACTGGGTGGATGTCACCCTGAAGGCAACGGCCACCGCCGCGAAGGAAGCCGGCGCGGACGAGTTCATCGAGACAACCACCGCGGAGACGGTCCGCTTCACCAAGCCGAGGGCGAACAAGGAGTAACGGGAACATGGAGAGACAATTCAAAGGCATTTGGATTCCTGCCGAGATCTGGGAGGCCACCGACCTGACATGGAACGAGAAGATCGTCCTGATGGAGATCGACTCGTTCACCGCTGCCGGGAAGGACTGCTACATTTCCGACGATTACATCGGCGAGCTGGTGGGCGTGTCTCCCAGGACGGCCTCCTCCATGGTCTCGAAACTGGTGCGCCTCGGCTATGTCATCCGGACCCGTTCGGACGGTCGGCACCGCTTCCTGAAGTCTGCAATATTTGCGGAGCAGCCACGCAAAATTTGCGAAGCAGATACGCAAAATTTGCGGAAGACTTATAATACAATTACTGATATAAATATAGAGAAAGAAGAAATAAATAAAGAAGAAAGATTCCGCAGACCGACGGTCGAAGAGGTCCGAGCATACTGCGAGGAACGCCGGAACGGGATAGATGCGGAAGCCTTCGTCGCCTTCTATGAGTCAAACGGCTGGCGGGTCGGGCGCAACCCGATGAAGGACTGGCGGGCCGCCGTCCGGACCTGGGAGGCGAAGCGAAAGGGAGAACCGAAACCCCGCACCGGATCACCGAAGAAGGAGCAGTCCCTGACGGACTACTACCGAAACCTCATGGCAGAACTCCATAAAACCCAAAACGATGACAACGGCATTGACGAGCAATAGCGAGGCCCCCATCGTGTCGGTCCGCTCCCTTCTGGACATCCGCAGGACGCATCCGCGATATAAAGACATCGACCCGGAGACGCGCAAGGCGTGGCTGATGGACAAGATCGTGTACTGCAACGCGCTCAACCACATGAAGCCGGACGCGAACTTCATCAAGGTGGACACCGCGGCCCTGGACGAGGCCATGCTGCACGACCGCGACATCGCTGACCTCACCGCGCCGGAGATCTCGTTCGCGATGTTCCACGGCACCATTGGAGAGTACGGCGAGTACTACGGCCTGACTCCGAAGACCTTCGTCGGGTTCTTCCGCGAGTACATGAAGACCGATGTCAAGTACTGCGCGACCCAGGACGAGAAAAAGGCCGCGGAACCGGAGCGGGGATCGTGGGTTCTGGAGCGGATGGAACACCACCGCCAGCTCGTTGAAAAGGAACGCGCAGAAGCCGAGGTCCAGGAGGAAGCGGACGAGGCACTCTCCGGATGGAAGAAGTCGATCACCGAGATAATAAAACACCAATAACCACAAACACAATGAACAACGAGAAGAACATCGCCATCCTGAAGGAGATCCGTAGGATGGCCCGCGAACTCCCTGCGGGGACCCGCGACGGAATCATCAACAAATGCAACAAGGCCGAGAACCTTCTCCGGAAGGGCAAGGGATACTTCGCGCCCCGCGAGGTCGTGAACGAAGGCCCCGGAGGCCAGGAACACTTCGAGTCCCAGGCGAAGGCCGTTCTGGCCTACATGATGGCCGGGAACACCATCACCTCGCTGGAGGCCCTTCGCCTCTTCGGGATCATCTCCTTTCCCCGGCGCATCCTGGACATCGAGAAGCTGACGGGCATTGCCCCGAAGCGGCGGCGCATCCAGGTGACGAACCGTCACGGCAAGCAAGTCTACTGCAACGAGTATTGGTGGGAGGAAGAGTAATGGAGATCAAGGGGAAGGTGCATTGTCTCTTCGAACAGTCGGGGACCTTCAAGCGGGAGTTCATCAAGATGGGCATCCCCGCCGAGGACTACGACATCCAGAACGAATTTGGCGAGACGGACCATGTCATCGACCTTTTCGCGGAGATAGAAAAAGCATACGGGGGGGGGGTCAAGTATCTTTGACTCAATCACTTGCGATGACTTTGTAATGGCATTCTTCCCCTGTATTCATTTCGCAGACGCAAAGACACTCTACTTCATGGGCGTTTCAACCGGTCAAAGAAACAAGAAACTGCACGACCTGATGAGGCAGAACATCCACTTCGCCCAGGAGCGGGAGCGGTTCTTCTACCTACTGATGGAGATGGTCGCGGTGAGTAGCGAACGCGGAATCCGGATGGTGATCGAGAACCCCTACAACTCTTCCGGGATGACCTACTTGGAGAACAACTTCATCCGTCCCACCATCATCGACAAGAACCGGATGCTCCGTGGTGACTACTATGTGAAGCCGACCGGGTACTGGTTCATCAACTGCGACCCCACGGACGGATTCACGGAGCAGAAGGACAAGAAGCAGAAGTCCATCATGGGAGTGAAGTCCCGCGCACCATCCGGACAATGCAATACGGAGCGGAGCCTGATCTCCCCGGACTACGCCCGCAACTTCATCTGCGACTTCATCCTCGGCAAAGAACAAGTCAACACACAACTATCACTTTTTTAACAACTACATCATGGCACATTTGAACAAAGTACAACTCATCGGTAATGTGGGGAACGACCCCGAAATCCGTTACCTCGACAACAACCACCAGGGCCAGCAGAACAAGGTCGCGTCCTTCCGTCTCGCAACCACGACCCGCTACAAGGACCGCGACGGCAACCGCAAGGAAGAAACCGAGTGGCACAACATCGTCGCATGGAACGGAAAGGCCGAGCTGGTGGAGAAGTACATCCGTCAGGGTTCCACCCTCTACATCGAAGGCAAGATAAAGACCCGCAAGTGGGAGGACCAGGAAGGCCGCACCCGTTACTCCACGGAGATCGTGGCCGACAACATCCAGATCCTGGACAAGAAGCAGAACAACTACACCGAGACAGAAGAGGACGATCTTCCCATCTAAACCATGGAACCGAAGAACAAGATCGTCCTGACACCGGAGCAGGAGCAGTACCTCCGCGAGAACTACGCGACCGTCATCCACCACACGATGTGCCAGTACCTGGGAATCAGCAAGCGCACCCTCATCCGGTTCGCCAGGCAGAGGGGACTTGTCAAGGACATGGATGCGATCCGCGGGCAGAAGGGGCAGAGGATCTCGGAAGCCCTTCGGAAAAAGTACCGGATCTACGGATTCAAGGGGAACCCGGAGAACGGGAGGAAAAGCCGGTTCAAGAAAGGGTATAGCGCGAGGGAACTCTTCGGCGAGGAGAAACTCCTGCGGATGCGTAGGCAGGCCGTGGAGACGAGAAGGAAGACCTACCGCGAGGAAGCGGCGCGGGCCGCGTTCGGCCTTCCGCAGAAGACGAGGCTCCGGGTGAAAAAACAACCACGCGCGAAGATTCTCGACCGCTGCTACCTGAAGAGGCGCGGCTACATCCTGGACGAGGTGAACATGATCGCATACTGGACCGCGGACACAGCCCGTGCGACGGTCCTCGAAGCGAGACCGAGAAGATACTACACATTCAAACAACATCCAACATTATGAGCAAGACAACCAAACCGAGCAAGCCGGTCCAGCTGCCGAGCATGACCGCCGAAGAAAAGGAACGGCAGGTCGCAAGATTCCTCGCCCAGAAGCGCGAGGCCTATTTTCAACTCATCCTGGGGAATCTATTGCAGAACCCCAACGCAGTACGCGAGGCGCAGATAACCGTCAAAGGAACGGACGGAATCGCTCGCGCACAACTGAACATCCTTGACATTGTGGATGCGGCCATGGAAGGCTCCGCGTACATCATGGAGAAGATGTACACCGAATCGAAGGAGGGCGAGTGATGGAAGACAACGACATCGAGATCGGCCTGAAGGAGATCCTGGGAATGGTCTGCGGCTTCGTCCTCATCGTTTCGGGGATCGCGTCCGTCTACTCCCTCATCTGGGGCGCGTGGCCCGTCTTCCACTGGTCTGCGACCGTCTTCGTGACGGTCATCATCCTCCTGGCCGTGGGCGTGATAACGATAAACGACTGAAGGCATGATCGTCATCGGCATCGACCCCGGTATGCACACGGGACTGGCGGTGTGGGACACATCCTCCCGCCAGTTCCTTGACATCCGGACCACGAACATAGTGGACGCGATGGACTACCTCCGGCAGATCCGCGAGGAGCGGGGCATCGGCCTCGTCGTGTTCGAGGATGCCAGGCAGCGCAAGTGGATTCCCCGCGAGAAGGACATGAAGCAGGTCAAGGGCCGCGCTATGGGTGCCGGCTCCGTCAAGCGCGACTGCTCCATCTGGGAGGAATGGTGCCGGTTCTACTGCATAGACTACGTTGCCTCCCTTCCGCGCTACGGAATGACCAAACTCACCGACGCGTACTTCCGCGGGATAACCGGCTACGACCGACGCACTAACGAACACGGGCGCGACGCGGCCATGCTGGTCTTCCAAAGATAGGGCGCGAGTATATTTATAACCGTGGACAAGATGGAGATGGTTGCCCGGATGGCCCGCGAACGCAGGGTTGAGACGATGGTGGAGAACATCGCCAAATGCCCGTTAACGCCGGACCTGAAGGACCTCTCGCAGATGGTCTACCTCATACTCCTGGAGTACGACGAGACGAAACTCCGGGACCTATGGGAACACGGCCAGATGAACTTCTTCATCGCACGGATCATCCTTAACCAGTACCGAAGCACGAACTCCCCGTATTACAAGTTGTTCCGCAAGTATGCCCGCAAAGCCGAAGACATCGACACCCTCCGGGAGGCCTGACAACGCCCTCCGGGACTTCAAGGACATCGAGGCCGATTACCGCCACGACGGGACGATCTTCGCCAAGGACGAGGCTCGGGTGGCCGCGCTGAAGTACATAATCGACAACAAACTCTCCAGGGTTGACAAGACCCTCATCCTCATTTACGCCGACTGCCAGTCGTTCCGGAAGATGGGGAAACGGCTGGGCTTTTCCCATACCACGATGCGCTGCGAGATAAAGAGGATCAAGGCCAAGATACTGGAGGAATACGAAAAGATGAACAACACAACGAAATGAATATGGACTACGAAAAGAAATACAACGATGCCCTGGAACGGGCAAAGGCTTATTATAACGAACTGCATAATTGCAGGGCGAAGGATGAACTTGAATATATCTTCCCCGAACTCCGAGAGAGCGAGGACGAGAGGATAAGGAAGGAACTGATTGAATTTATCAAAGAAGCATATAGTACAGGTAATGCACCAGAAAAATGTACCAAATGGCTTGTTTGGCTCGAAAAGCAGAAAGAAACTTTACATATTCAGGAAACCTGTAAAGAAAACGCCGAATACTTTCGCCGAATACTTTGCACAATGCGGCGAAAACCGATTTGAACTCATCGACAAGGCGAAGCGAGACATCATTGCAAAGACCGACATCGAATCTTCTCCCGACGAAATGAAGGTACTTGACTCGTTCCTTTTCCGTGCTTGGCAGATGGGTTGGCTTGGTAAATACGATGTAATTGTTCCAGAGCAGAAGCCCGCAGACGAGCAATTCCTTCCGCTTGAAGGATTAGATGCAATCAAGGCTAAATAATACGACGATGGTTTCAAAAATTTTACCAAAGGAGAACGAGAAATGAAACACGATTCTTGTAAGAATTGCCGTTATTATTGGGAGCCGGACTGCCGTTACTATCCTATCCCCTGCCGGGTATATTCCCCGTCCCATTATTACTGCGAATATCACAAACCGAACGACCCGAAAAAGAAATGAAATCGGACGAATATTTTGAAAAAATGCGCCGCCTCCGTTGGCTCAAAGATATCGCGGAAGACTACGCGAAACACATCGACCTGATGGAAAGAGAAAAAGATAACTACACCATCTACGCGATCCACTACTCTGCGCGTGGAGAAGGTCGGGTGTTCCAAATCAATCCGCATTTCCCGATTCACTCGGCTGCGGTCTATGAGGGATTGAACAAGGCCCTCTGGGAGGTTAACGAGGAAATAACCGCCTTGACGGAAGAACTCAAATGCCCGGTCGTTGAGTTATGAACCCCTGGACCGACCTCCTATTCCTCACCCTCGTCGTGGTGTTCGTCGTCGATCTCTCCGGATGGACGGACACCTGGCTCCGGTGGTTCTCCCGCTGGCTGGGCCGCACCGTCCGCGAGTTCAAGCCGTTCACCTGCTCCCTCTGCATGACATGGTGGTCCGGCCTGGGGTACCTTCTCATCACGGGACGGTTCTGCCTTCCGCTCGTCGCATATGTCGCGCTGATGGCGTTCCTCTCGTTTCCGATTTCCCAGTTTTTGATATTTATTCGTGAGTTATTGTTGAAATGGTTGAACCAGATGCAATAGTTAAGCAGGCGAGGCGGCTCCCCGTGGAGACGCGCCAGACGGTCGCGGACGCGATCCTCCGGTCCATCTACGCGGACATGAACCGCCAGGACGCGCACGAACGGTTCGCCGGTCTCTGCGCCATCGCGTCCTCCGTCCTCGGGACGGTCTACGAAGCCGACCGCCGCTACCGCGGTGCTTCGGATGTGCGGACACTCTGCGCCAAGGCCATGCGCCTGGATGGCTACTCCTACGAAGTGATAGGCAGCGCGATGGGACGCGACCACTCCACCGTCCTCTACTACTGCCACCGGGCCGATGACATGGCGGCGGGATTCATGGGCGGTTACTACGCGAACAAATACAAGGAATTTTTCGACAAAATAGAGAAACTGAAATGACCGACGAACAATTCAAGGCGTTAGCACCCTACGAGGACCTCTTCGACAAGGTCCTTCACAACCAACCGGGGAAGTACCCCGGACGGGCCGTCGTGGAAATGATGCTCTCCGTCATCCGTACCGCGCTGCCGAGATACAAGACCAACCTGAACTGCGGCACCTGCGTGAAGCACCTCATTCAGGACGCGGGACGGATGTACTTCGGAGAGAAGAAGGTCCGCGAGGAATCCAAACCCCAGGAACCCGTGAAGGAAGAAGAACCCAAGCCGGACAAGGCGAAGAAGGCCACCCGAAAGAAGAAGGCAGAATGAAGAAGTATCGCGACATCCTGAAGGTCACCGACCTCCGGCAGAACAACGGCCAGATCCCCTGGCTCCCGAAGAACCCGCGCCAATGGACGCAGACGGACATCGACAAGACCGCGGCATCCATCCGCGAGGACGAAGACTTCCTGGAGGACCGTCCGCTGCTCGTCGTTCCGGACGGGGACAAGTGGATCGTCTTCGCCGGCAACCTCCGTCTCACCGCCGCCCGAAAGGTCGGCCTGAAGGAAGTGCCGTGCGTTGTGTATGAGGTCAACGATCCGGAAGAGGACTACATGACCATCAAGCGCAGGGCGATGAAGGACAACGGCTCCTTCGGCTCCTGGGACTTCGATATGCTTGCGAACGAATGGGACGATCTCCCGCTTACCGACTGGGGCGTTCCGTCCTGGGAGACGGGCAGCGCGGAGATGAACCTTTCCACCAAAGGACGGGAAGGTGCCGAAGGATATGACGAGTTCGTGGACAAGTTCAACGAAGAACTTCCGCTGACTACGGACGATTGCTACACGCCCCCGGAAGTCTACGACCTTGTACGCAAGTTCGTGGACGAGAAGGTCGCTCCGCTGGAAGGCCGCAAGATCGTGCGCCCGTTCTTCCCAGGCGGTGACTACGAGGACCTGACGCAGTACCCTGCCGGATGCGTGGTTCTGGACAACCCGCCGTTCTCCATCTACTCCAAGATCGTCCGGTTCTATCTGGAACACGGCATCGACTTCTTCCTCTTCGGACCGCAGCTCACCCTCCTGGTCCATGGTGCGGATGTCTGCTACTGCGTCTTCAATGTCTCCATCATGTATGAGAACGGGGCGTTGGTCAATACCGGGTTCGTCACCAACCTTCGGAATGACCTTCGTATCTGGGTGGACCACGAATTGAGGGATGCCGTCCGGAAAGCGCAGAAGAACGACCCGACCACGCCCGTGTATGAGTACCCCGCGGAATGCGTTTCGTCCGCGGTCCTCGGAAAGATAGCGAACTGTGGAGACCTCCAAATCCGCGCCGACGAGTGTGTATACATCCGGAATCTCGACGGGTTCAAGGAAATGGGGAAGTCCCTCTTCGGTGGCGCTTTCCTTATCTCCAGTTCCGCGGCAGAAAAGGCAAGGGCGGCGGCAGAAAAGGCAAGGGCGGCGGCAGAAAAGGCAAGGGCGGTCAAGATTGAATTATCGCCCCGTGAAAAGGCTATCGTGGCCGAGTTGGACAAGGTGTCCACCGCAACGGAATAAGGCCGAAAAATCAAAGTTTAACGCGCAAGGATGGCAAAGGAGGATTTAATACCGTTCAACAAAAGAAGTGAAGCCGAAGTGAAGGAGATGAACCGACGCGGCGGCGTGAACTCCGGTAAGGCCCGGCTCCGCAAGAAGCACGGGCGCGAACTCATGCAGGCCATCCTCTCCCTGAAGGAGATAGATCCGCGCATCGTGGATGAGCTGGCCAACGCCTGGGGCATCGACCCGAAGGATGTCACGAAGGAGGTCGCGATGAATGTGCGCCAGGTGGACAAGGCCATCAAACGGGCAGACACGCCCGCCTTCAAGGCGGTCCACCAAGTGGCCGGCACCCTGGAGGCAGAGACCGCAACCGCCACCGTCAACCTCGTCGTTTCCGAGAAGTCCGTCAAGGCCGCGGACAAATGGAGCAGCAAGGACGAATGATCTACACCCCGGTATACGAACGCACGATGGATGCCATCATCGCGACGGACCGCTTCGTCTCGTCGTGCGGCGGCACCCGTTCCGGGAAGACCTTCGCCAACCTCCAGGCTGTGTTCGAGCTGGCCGTGCAGGACAAGAGGCCGACCATCACATCCGTGGTCTCGGAGACATTCCCCCACCTGAAGCGCGGCGCGATCCGTGACTTCCAGGTGGCCCTCGGCGAGTACTGGGACGAGGCTTGTTGGAGCAAGGGGGAATACATCTACCGTCTGCCGCACAACGGCTCCGTCATCGAGTTCTTCTCCGCGGATTCCCCCGCGAAGGTACACGGCCCCGCCCGCGACCGCCTCTTCCTGAACGAGGTGCAGTCCATTCCCTACGAAATCGCCCGCCAGCTTTTCGTCCGTACCCGCGGCCTCATCATTCTGGACTACAACCCCACCCATTCCTTCTGGGCGAACGAGCAGATCGAGACGCGCCCGGAGTGCGTGAAGGTGCATTCCACATACCGGGACAACCCGTTCCTCTCTGCGGAGCAGGTGCAGGAGATCGAGGCGAACCGGCACGACCGCAACTGGTGGGAGGTCTACGGCGAGGGGAAGGTCGGCACCCTGGAGGGCCTGATCTACTCCTTCGAGCAGATCGACGAGATGCCGGACGCGGACAACCTCCGCGAGGCGTGGGGCATCGACTTCGGCTTCACGCACGACCCGACCGCCATCGTGCGGGTGCTTGCCGACACGGGCCGTAAACACGCGTTTATCGACGAAATAGACTACCGGACGGGGATGGTGAACGGAGACATCGCCCAGGTCCTGAAAGACCGCCATGTGCCGCGTTATGTTCGAGTGTGGGCCGATTCAGCGGAGCCGAAATCCATCGCGGAGATAGGTGCCGCCTCCGGGTGCAACATCCGTCCGTGCGACAAGTCCGCGCCCGTACGTTCCGACCGCCTGAAGTTCCAGCTCCTATGGATGCAGGGGTGGAAGCTGTTCGTCACGAAGCGGTCGCTGAATGTCATCCGCGAACTGCGTAACTACACGTGGGAGAAGGACCGGGACGGCAGACTGACGGACCGCCCGGTGGATGTATTCAACCACTCCCTCGACGCGATGCGCTACGCATTATACTCCGAGCTGGCCGGGAACGAGGGGGCGGGCCAGTACAACATCGGTTTCAATTCCTCCCGCAGATTCAGGAGATGAAGCAGAAAGAGATCATAGACAACTACCGCGACCTGCCCGTGGGCAAGTACGAAGAGATCGTGAACCTATGCCGGACCGGGATGCCGGAGGTGGAGCGCAAGGTGGCCATCATCGCCATCCTCTCCGGACTGACCGAGGACGAGGTCCTGCACCTGCCGCTGGACAAGTTCACGGAGTACTCCGGCAAGTCCAGGTTCATCGAACGGGAATGCCCGGAGAACCTCATCCCGCCCGTGGCTCGGTCCTATCCGGTCGGTGACTTCGTCCTCGTTCCGGTCACGGACATGAGGAAGATCACCGCCGCCCAGTACATCGATTTCCAGACCTTCGCGAAGGAGAAGGAGACGCGGACCGTGGAGATGCTTTCCTGCTTCCTCGTTCCGCGTGGGATGGAGTATAACGAGGGCTACGACATCCTGGAGGTCCACGATGCGATCCGGCGCGAGATGTCGGTGGCCGAGGTGCTTTCCCTGCTCGCTTTTTTTTTCGGACGGTTTCTCAAATCAACGAGGGCTATCCTAACCTCTTCGATTCGCCGGCTGAAGAACCCGGAGACGAGGAAGCGGATGGAGGAGGCGTACCGGAGTCTGGCGGCTTCCTTGACCAGTGGGGATGGATCGCCCATGTCGACGGAGTGAGCGAGACGATGCGGTGCGAGTGGGACAAGGTCTGGAAGATGTCGGCCATCGAGTTCCTGAATGTCATCGCGTACCGGAAGGACAAGGCCGACGAGGAACGGCGGCAGATAGAGAAATGGAAAAAGAAGAACTGAAACAAGGAACGCGACGGCAGAAAGTGACCTAAACGGAAATGCCTGAAAGCGGAGACGCGAAGTCGAGCGCATGGTCATGACGCGCGAGGTAATGGCGAGTTGGGTGGTTCGAATCCCCCCGCGTTCCAAGTTTCAAAACATATACAAACGATGGAAGACGAACTGATGGCATTCCCCAGGACGA
>Ga0310696_10001586_pt1 | contig 32632 bp, 40 predicted proteins | sample AusTroGonzalo_MG_4_FD_203885 | JGI IMG/M metagenome (GOLD analysis project Ga0310696, IMG submission 203885) | Bovine rumen microbial communities from tropical cattle in Woodstock, Queensland, Australia - Gonzalo_02 (v2) (version 2) | ecosystem: Host-associated > Mammals > Digestive system >... | reverse complement strand
CTTCCCCCCCTATTAGTCTAAATCGATATCTTCGCCATTAGCTAATTTACCGAGTAAAACAGCTATATCACCATCAGAATATTTTGGGTCTTTATATTTATTTAATGCTTTGTTATAAGCATCTGTATATTCTTGTGAGTGGGAGGCTTTTTTAATCTTAAGTTTTGATTTTGGTTTTGGTGGATTTTTCTTTAAACGTTCTTCATGCTCTTTTCTTAATAAATCAAAGATTTCTTCCATTGGTTTATCAAGCCATTCAGGATGGTCATCTTCAAGAATTAAGCCACCAATTACACGACCATTTAAAGTCATTGTTCTAACAACTTCTTTATCGTGGTCATCATAGCCCTCTCTTGAAAGGTCCCAGTCCATCGCGAAGTTCGCCATTTGGTGAATTGATGATTTTCTATAGGTTCTTTCAAAGTCTGGGTCTGTAGCTTTTAAGTGGTCATATAAACGACGTTCATGCATTAATAAGAAGTGCAATAATTCGTGTCTAACAACAACACTTAATTGACTGAATGTTTTTTCATCAGCCAAGAATGCTGGATTAATAACAATTTCTCCAGTTTGTGGGAACATGGCTGCTACTTCAATATAGTGGCCATGATACATTTCTGTAACAACAAAGTCAAACTCTTTTAAACGTCTAGCATAAGTACCATAGCCTTCATCAATAAGCATTGCGATGACTTTTTCTTTAACTAAGCGATCTCTGGAGTCCATCTTTTCTGTTAAAGTAACTTTTGCAACCTTTACTTTTTTCATGATTTATCCCTCCGTGTTATTTAATATTATAGACTATCACGGAAATCATTTAATAAGTCTGTTACTTGTGCAGCAGCTTTTGCGCTTCTGTTTGGGTCAACTGGTTTTGTAAAGATATTATTACCAGTAGTTACCTTATCAGTATATGTAGCTAAAATATTTTTAATCATTTGAACCTTTGAGTCTTGTAAACCGGAGTCTGCAACACATTCAAGGTAATCAGCTTTTTTACCATTGCTTAATAATAAGATACTTAAGAATGTTCTGTAATTTAAGTAGTTGCCAATTCTTCTGGCATCTAAGAAAATTCTTCTTACATCATCTGCATCATCGAATGCAAAGCTCTTATCTAATAATAATTTTTCAGCAATAGCATATTGTCCAGCATAAATTTCTTTTTCAGCTGGGTCTAAATATGGGTTATTCTCAATGGCTGTATAAACAGTCTTTAAGTGCATTAAGAATTCTTTAACATCAGGTCCTTGTTCAATAACTTGTGGGTTTCTTGAAATCATGGCTGGGTCTAATGGCTCATTATCTGGGAAGACATCATCAGCTGGGTTAATGGCAATAACAGAGAATAATAAGTTATCAAATGTTTTCATATTTGAAACTTTGCCAGTCTTTGGGTCTTCTTTAGTAATTGGTAATTTGTGGTTATTAATTAATGTTAATAAAGAACCACGAACACGTCCATTAGAACGGTTAAGCTCATCAAGGAATAAAACCGTATTAGCACGGTCTAAATCATCCCAATATCTTGATGCGATAGGCATTTGTTTCCATTCACCAGATTCAGCATCTTGTTTTGGATATGGAATACCACCAACAGTAGCAGCATCTAAGTTCTTAGTGTCACATTCTTTCATATTAAGGTGGTGTTCATCACAGAAGCTTTGAACAATAGCAGTTTTACCAAAACCTGCTAAACCATAAATAAGAACGTTTGGATAATCGCTTGTAATACCATTTTTACGGTTTCTAAGAGCAGCATCTAAGGCTCTTTGTAAAACTCTTTTGATTTTACCAGGTTTTGCAGTTCCATAAGGATTTACGATTAAATCTGCAACTTCCCAAACTCTTTCTGCTTCAGTTTCAATAGCATCTTCTTGATGGCTATCAGCAACAACAGGAGTACCAGTAGCATCTTCAACGCTATCAGTAATTTCTTGTGCAATATCATCTACAGATTTATCATCAACAGGTACTTCTTCCTCGGCAGCTTCTGTTAATGCTTTGACATTTACGTCTTCAACTAATTTTTTAATTTTCATAGTAATGTTCTCCTAAAATTATCTCATGAAGGCATTTAAAGCATTCCAAGCTTCTGCCATTTCTTTATTGTAGTCTTCTTCTGATTTATAAGCAACCCCGCATTCTTCAAGGTCTTCGTGAAGTTTAACAGCTTTGATAAATGCTTTACCACAGTTAGTTTCAACTTCAAAATATCCATTAGGGTCAGTTTGAACTTTCTTAACGGATAAACCTGTTACTGTATTTGTTGGCATAACTGTTTCACAAGCAGTTTTGAAGGCTTCGGCTTGATTTGGATCTTCAAAGAATAAGATACAATCATTATAGCCTTGACCTGAATTGAATTTAACTTTTAATGGAGATGGTTGGTCTTGTGGGCTAACGTGAATTCTTGGTTTAGTTTTAGCTGGGCCAGAAGTCCATTCACCACAAACCCAATAAGCATATTTGCTATTGAATAAAACTTTTTGCTTTGTAGTTAATCCACCAGCATTTGATAAATATAATGTATGTCCTGAACCAGTTTGGCCAGCAGCAGAAGAACCAGAACCACTATTAATTCCAGAAACTTTAACAGTATCTGGACTTTGTGTTGTAAAACATCTAAAGTTCCAAAGGGCTCTGCCTAATTTGGTTCTCATAAAATAATCTAATTCTTGTTTTGTATGTGTGCTGTCATCCCAGAAAATTGTGCACTTTTGGCACATATTTGCTAAGATGCTGCAAATATCAGCTTCTTTAAGCTTATAAGTTTCTTTAACCTCAACTGTAAGGTCTTCATAGTATTCAGCACTTGCTAATGTTGCAATAGCACCGTCTAAGGTACCATTAACATCTCAAACATTATTAATAAGTGCATCTAAGATTGTTTTGCAATTTCTTACGATAACATCTTTATCATAATATTTGATATAATCAGCATTGCCGTTTTGAGCTGCTGGGAAGAATACGTGTTTAAGCCAATGATTTCCACGGACAAGCTCTTCAGGTGTTAAAAATGTTTTTGCCATCTTCGATTTTTCTCCTTTAAATCATTTAATTTAGCTAATGTTTTAGTGGATTTTTAGTGAAATTTTTGCTTTTTTAGTGAGTTTCTAGTGAAAAATAAAACGTGGCCAGTGAGTGGTCACGTCTTGATAATTTTAATTAATGTTTATGATACCATTGCATTTTGGATAGTTGGTACAACCGTAGAATAACTTTCCAAATCTGCTTCTTCTAATTGTCATTGGCGCGCCACATTTTGGGCAAACCTTTGCTTCAGCCTGAGCTGGGTCAGCTTGTATTTCTTTGTTAGACTTAATTGTATCTTCAAGATTATTATAGAAATCCTTTAAGAAGTCTAATTTTTTCTTTTTACCAGAAGCAATAAGGTCCAAATCTTTTTCCATATTACTTGTATAATCTAAGTTAATTACATTGCTGAATGCTCTATCTAAAAAGCTTGCTAATTGCATGCCGCGTTCAGTCGGAACGATGGCTTTATTTTCTAGCTCTGCATAGCCTCTTGTATCGCTTAAAACAGTTTCAACAATAGTAGCATAAGTTGAAGGTCTTCCTAAACCTCTTTTTTGAAGCTCTTTAATTAAAGTTGCTTCAGTATATCTTGGTTTTGGTTTGGTTTCTTTTTTAACATCTGTTAATTCACAATTTTTAAGCTCTTCGCCCTTTTTGAATGTTTCTTTAACAACAATGCCATCATCTTCATCTTTATAGCTATAAACTTCTCTATAGCCCATTTGGGTAACTTCATTTGAGACTAATAAGAATTTTTCGCCAGTATTATCGATTAAATAAGCTGTTTCAGATATCTTTGCGTTTGGTAATGCTGCCGCAATTGTTCTTTGCCAGATTAATTTATAAACTTTTTGATTTAATAGATTTGCATCCATTTTATTATAAATATCTGGAGTAACTGATGGGTCAGTTATACGTAAACATTCATGGCCTTCTTGGGCATTTTCCTGTTTCTTACCAACACGAGGTTTTGTCCAAGACTTTTTGCCATAGGTGTTTTCGATATATGATTGAAGAGCTGGGATGAATTCTGGGGCGAATTCGGTATCGTCTGTTCTCATATAAGTAATGAAGCCACCTTCAAATAGCTTTTGAGCAACAGCCATAGCATCTTTGACTTTTAAATTTAATTTATTTGAAGCCTCTTGTTGGAACGTAGCTGTGCAAAATGGAGGTTTTGGTGCTTCTTCTTTTACTTTTTGTTGAATGTCTTCAATAGTATATTTGCCTTTACAAGTCTTAATTACCTTATCAACTTCGGCTTGTGTTTTAAGATGATCGATAGCTCCAATTGTATCATTACCTACATATTTAGCTTTGAAGTCTGTCTTGTTCTTTGTAAAGCTTAAATAGATATCAAAGTAAGTTTCTGGAACGAATGCTTGTATTTCTTTTTCTCTATCGACTACGAGCTTTAATCCAACTGATTGAACTCTGCCAACAGATTTAGCTCCAACATAAGTTTTAGCAATTGGGCTTAATCTAAAGCCAATCATCTTATCTAATGTCATTCTGGCTAAACCAGCATCAACAAGATTGTCATCCATTGGAATTGGGTTCTCAATAGCATGAACTACTGCCTTTGGAGTAATTTCATGGGTAACTGCTCTTCTATATTTTGTCTTTGGAAGTTTAAGAAATTTAACTAAGCTCCAAGAAATAACATATCCTTCTCTATCAGGGTCAGTCATTAAATAAACTAAATCTGCAGCTTTTACTGCATCTTTTAGCTTTTGTACGACCTGATATTTATCCTCAGAAACTTGTAAATTTAAATCAAAGTCTTTATTTGGGTCAACGCCAGAGTTGCAGTATGTTCCACCATTAGCTAAATGCATAATATGGCCGACGCTAGCTACAACATTTACATTATAACCGGCTTTTTTTAAGTAGTCTCTGATGTGGGCACATTTGTTAGGAGATTCAACAATTACTAATATTTTCTTGCTTTTTAAATCTTCTGCCATAATTTACCTCAATGATGATAATTATTTTGCGACTTTATCTGTAGTATCTTTGGAAGGGCTTTGTAATTTCTCTTCTAAAATTTGACGAATAAGCGCTGAGATGGTAACATCTCTCTTAAAAGCTTCTACTCTTAATGCTTCACGTAAGGAGCCAGAAATTTCTAAACTGATCATTCTTTTGTTGTCTTGCATACTGTTCTCCTATCTTTTCTTAGCTGCTTCATAAATAAACGCAACAGCTGTATTTCCTTTGTTTACAACACGTCTTGTGTTGAATTCGATGGTGTCATCTGTATCTGCACGATAGATAGCAAGAATTTTTCTGCTCTTGAATTCGATCGCATAGATATCGCCATTTGGCTTGTGGCGTAATATACCAATAATTTGTCTGGTATCGAAGTCTCTAATATACTCTTCTGTTTCTCTTGGCATATTATTTCTTCCCCCTCTTACCTTTATATTTACGGCTCTTATTCGCAACACGAATAAGCTGAGCTCTATTTGCTGCGTTGACTGCTTGTTCATTCTTTTTAATAGATAAAGCAGCAACAGCTTGGGCTTTTTGTGAAATACCATTTGCAACGATATTAGCACGGCCGTTAATTACATTTTCAGCAAAACGAAGTGAATTATATTGCTTTTCCATTTCTGGGTTACTGCTAATGCTTGCCTTCATAGACTCCATTTTAGTAGCAACATATTTTTTATAGAATTCACTTAGTTCTTGTATCTCTTCTTCTGTGCAATCAGCCAATGAACCATCAGTTTCAACATCTGAAACAAGACCAAGTTCTGACGGAAGAATACCATCTAATAATTGGCAATGTTGATCAAATATTCTGGCTGCAGCACCAAGAAGCTTATTTTCTTCATACTTGAATTCTTCTGTATAGTATACAACTGTAATCTCTTCTGGTCTGATAATTAAAATCTCTTTACCAGGCATACTGATAAATGTTTCAGGTCTAATTACATAGTTGGCCTTTTTGATTACAATTGGGTTAATGAATGTTTTAATTGCATCATTGAATCTAATGCAGAATATTCTTGCATCAATTCCAATTTGAGGTGCAGCGAGAGCAATTATATTTTTGTCTGCTTCCATGACCTCTTTGATTTCTTTAATTATATTAAGGCCTTCTTCTTTTTCAACGCCTTTATCTGTTAAAAATTTTAATGGAGAAGTGCCTGTTGTTAAAGCTTCTCATGAAGTTACTATTTCTTTCATCTAAAATTCTCCTGCTATAATACTATACAATATTTTTAATAATTTAATAATTTATTAAATTTTTGAGCTAAAAAATTAAGGCAGATATTGTATATTACCTGCCTAGTTTTCTTCTTTAAGTTTTTTAAGCTCGGCTCTGAATGCATCTAACGCACTCTTATTTTCATCGACAACTGAATCAATATCAGCTTTTCTATTTTTAAACTCTTCAACGAGTTTTTTATTTGCTTTGTTATATTTAGCCTTCTTAGATTTTCTGTTTGGCATTTCAAGAAGATACATAATATAAGTAAGTCTATCATAATTTAGCTGTAGGGCTTGAACTTCTTCTAAAGCTGCTTGCATTTTGTCTTCTGTGATAAATCCGTTTCGCAATGCTTCTTCAAAGTCAGCTAAATCGGCTTTCATCTCAAGTATTTGAGCTTGCATTGTGAAATAATAATCTCTAACATCTTTTACTGCCATAAACAAATCCTTTCTAATCTATTGTGGCTTTATAATTATCAATAGTAGGAATAGCTTTAAGAGCTTCTTCAACTAATATTGTCTCTGCCTCATAAATAGCTTTGTCTGGGCTATTTATGAACATTGTGATTTCTCGTTCAATTGTAGGTTCTTTATAATTAAATGACTTAACATCTAGGGCATAGCCATTTGGTAATTCAGAGATATCTGGTACCAATGGTCCCCATTTGATAATTGTAGTTCTGCCCATTACTGTTGCAACAATCATATAGTAATCACCAGGAAGCGTTACACGATTGTCCCTAAATGAACCATGGCACATGATTGCGCAGTTCCCTGGATCATCTATTTGTAATGTTGCATCATAGGTTCTTTGTGCCTTATAATCAACTATCATTATTAAGCCCTTTCGGAAATCTTAACGTAATATTTTCCGCTCTTGAAATCAGCAAATAAGAAGATATCATAGATAACGTCCTCAAGTTCGATTTCAAAATAATTTGTAATTTTCGTGGTATTATCGCTAGTGTTTTTTGCAAAATCAGGATATTCTGTGTTAATAGCATTTTTATCTAATTTTGTATACATTCTAGCATAATCATTGCTATCCTTTAATGGGATAACATAGAAGTGATTATCATAATGACCGGTTTCGGTAATACCAAGTTTTTTAAGAATATCTTTAATATTAGTCATCATCTTCGGCGTCCTCCAAAACAACTGCTTCAGCTTGTTGTTCTTCTTCAAGAGTTTCTTGTGAAATTACATCAACAACCTCTTTTGGTTGCTCTTGCGTAATGCTGCTTAAAAGGCTCATAACGGCATTTTTAACACGTTCTCTTGAATCTCTATTAAGACCTTGTAAATTGTCTCCCACATTGACCGTATTGGTTTGTTGGTTGATTTGGATTAATGGAGTTTCATTAATACCAGCAATTTGCTTTTGTCCACGTTCAATAATATCTTGAGTTAATTTCAAGGCTTGCATTAAGTCTTGGTTTGAAATCTCATCTGGACGTTCATGGATACGCTTAGCAAGTTGGGATACTAAATCATCTTGTAATCCATTTAGCTTATCCATTCTAACCATCGTTTTCTTGTTTTGGTTAATATTAAATAAATAAGTTAAGTCTTTTGTTTTTTCTACGTCGGTCTCAGCAATAATCTGATTGATTAATGCCAATGACTCTTTATTTAAGTCTGCAGTATTTAGTTCAATTAGCGCCCCAGACTCAGATGAAGTTTCATCTTCGGCGCTATTTTCAGTTTGTTCTTTAACTTCATCTTCTAGCATCTTACATTACCTCTTCGCAAATACTTAGTAGTTTTTCAGCTAGAGCTTCTTCTAAGGCAAGCTCTAATGGGTCTACTTTAGAATTTAGACTATCTTTTATAGCTGTTTTTAAATCTTTGCTTGGAACGAATTTGCATTGCATGTCTATTAAGTTAACACTTAATGTGCCAATTCCTATATTGATAATAACAGTTTGATCACCATTATCACGGGCATCACAGATGATACTTCCGATACATAAATTGGCTTTTGAAATAAGTTCAGTGGTAACTTTACTTGGAAGCTTTAAGAGCACTCCAATATCATTAATTACGTTTACTTGTCCTGTTGCCATAACGTTCTCCTTAGTTATCTATTTTTTTCAAGACAGCCATTGGGTCTTTGCCATAAAGCTGCCATAAACTTTTATGAATTTCTTTAACATAAGCTTCATAAGACTTATCTAATTTATGTTGTATGCAGTGAGCCATGATTTGGCTTCTTGGATACCTGTTTGCAAAAATGTCATGAATGAAGATTAACCTTGTTTCAAAAGTTCTTTCTTCTTCTGGAAACTTCTCTATCTTAACCATTCTTTTGAAGTTGTCCTCTATCAATATTATATTGACTCATAATAGGTAAAATCTTTAAATAGATATCTGTAACCTTATCTCTTTGCTTTGGAGTCAAATCACCAAGATTTGCTTGCGCCTCAGTAAGAGACTTTCCGTCAACATTTACATATTGGTATAATAGTAATGCGCTTGACATTAATGCAAATTCTTCTTCAGTTGGAATCTTAATTGTTCTTCCTGCGAAATATGTAAGAAGTCTTGTTAAGTTATTTCCATCTAGTAAATAGCACAATTCACTTAATACTGCATATTCTGGAACATCTTGTAACTTATATAAGATAAATAAGATTAATGAGTAGATGTCAGAGAGATGTAATGAATTTAAATTTGCTTTAATACTAGTCCTCATAGTTATCACGGTCCTCTGTTGAATTTTGTAGCATTTTATCTACGAGAGCATCATCGATATCTGTTGCTCTGTGACATTCCATAATTTCATTTTGAACTTCTGTATATAGCTCTTTTAATAAAATTCTAACATAAGTTGACATTGACTTTGGTAATTTCCATAAGATAATTGTAGGAATTTCGGAGTCAAGTTTTTTTCTAGTCTTCAATGAATGAAGAGCATTGAGCATTAAAGAAATTTTTAACTTTTTATGATCTGTTGAGTTTGGGCTAAATGGTGATTTCTTTAAGACATTATCTACAAGACTACCAACATTTTTAAATGAGTCTTTAATATAAGCCATAAATTGTTCATTTACGCCCTGTGAAGCTTTAGCTTCTGAACGCATTTGTTCTCTGAAGTTATAAGCATCGAATTTTTTAGAAGTGAATTCTTCTGAGATAATTTCTCTGAAGGTCTCATTTTGGTATTCGATTTTCATCGGATACATAAGAGCCTTCATATAGTTCAAGCACGACTTAATTGGTCGAATTTCCTTACCTTTAATGACCTTGCCTTGGTTTCATTGATTTTTCCTTAATGCAAAGTATAATCTATTTGCAGCATAGAATGCATAAGGGTCATAATCCTGGAAGTTATTGAACATACACTTTTTAATTGCCAAAGCCTTAACGACTAATCATAGGTAATTGTAAACTGTATTTTCAATATCAGGATGTTCACCAGGGTTTACAATGTTTTTGATGTTTTCGTCAATATAAATACATAGGTCAGTGTATTTAAGATTGGGATCCTTTTTTCATTGCATACGCCTTCTCCTTTATATAATCTCGCTGATACCATCAGCGTTCTTAACAACTTGTAATTCTGAGTCAATTGGTAATTCTAATTCTGCGGCATGGTGAGAAACAACGAATACTGACTCAATGGTATTTAGTTCTTTCTCTAAAAGCTTCATGACTGATGCGCAGCTTTGCTTATCTAAGAAGTCTGTGATTTCATCTAAGACTAAGATATTTGAGCTTGCATTCAAGTATGTATTTAACATATCTCTAATTGCGAATTGAAGAATTAGGTCAACTCTTTGTTTTTCACCGCCAGATAGGTTATCAAACATTTTGCCACAGTAGGAAATGTCTAATGCATTACCGTCTAAATAAACATTTAGGTCTCTGGTTTCAAAAACTGTTTCACAATAGTCTTTAGCTTTTTTATTAATATAATTGATTATGTTCTCAAGCAAGAAACCACGAAAATCCCTTTTGATGAGGGTTTCCATTTTTTTAACGACTGCTTGATGTCCTAATAAATCAGTTTTATTGTCATCAGTAATTCTGACTAAATTTGAACGTTGTGCAATGGAAGCCTCTAAAGCTTGAATATTTTCTTCTAATGTCTTGGTATATTTATCCCAATTAGTTTTATCAAATACAAGCTTATTGTATCTTTCTTTTTCAGTTGTTAGACTTTGTGAATCATCATTTAATTCATTGATAATTTCATCACGTTCTTTTTTAAGTCTAGCAATGGTTGTATTTAATTCAGCTTCCTTATCTGCTGTTTGCTTATTAACTTCTTCTTTATATTGAGTATTCTTAGTCTCAATTTCAACAATTCTTGCTTCAAGTGGTTTTAAGCTTTCAGTTAATGTCTTAATTTGTTTTTCTTGTTCTGAAGTATCTGGCTTATGAACACCTTGAAGTTTTTGTCCACAAGTTGGGCATACGTCTTTAATATTTTTTATTCTAGTTATTTCAGCTGTTAAACTTCTAATCGTGGTTTCAGCCGTAAGTTTTTCTTGCTTAACTGGATTGATCGCTGCTTGATAGTTTTCAAGTAAGGTTGCTAATGTTTCACTTTTTTGCTTTGTTATATTAAGCAATTCTGAATTGGCAGTTTCAATCTCTTTGTCTTTAGTTTTTTTAGCTTCAGTTAATCGAATAATATCTTTATCGATAGATTTAATTAATTTATCGCTTTCTGCAATATCCTTATCAAAATCTGGACGAATTGCAGTTTTTTGTTCTTCTTTTAATTTGTTTAAGTTATTAGTATCCGTGGTTAATTGATTGTTATTTACTAATAAACTATCTTCACATTCTCTAATCTTTGTATTGAGTTCGGTAAGTCTGTCATTAACTCTTTGACGGATATCTTCAATCATGAAATCAGACTTGGTTAATTTCTCTAATAATTCCTTACGACCACTTGGGCTGAAGGAAGAGAACTTATTTGGCATGCCTTGTCCAATAATAATCGTTGAAGCAATTAAATCTTTGGTGACATCTGGAAGAGCTTCACCTAATTTCTTTTCGGTTTCTCTAAAAGTCTTGCCACCAATGTTTACTCCGTTCTTGATAACAGTTAAATCTGTTTTAGGAGCTACATGTCTTGTTATCTCATAAGTATCTGCATCAAATACAAAAACTAATTTGACATAACAAGTGTCATCATCTTCAACATTAATATTTTTTAAATTAGTATGAAGGCCATTAATAGTTTCTCCAGTAATAGCAAAACAGACAGCGTTCCAAATAAAGCTCTTTCCAGAACCATTTGATAAAGCGTTGTCTTTTTTATAATTATTCTTACCGGAGACCAAACAAAAACCTTTATTATGTAGGTCTACTTCAGCATGGCCATAACTACCAAAATTATGTAAAATGACTTTTTCAAAATTAAGCATTGGCTCTCCAATCTTCTATATTAAGCATTACTAATTGCCAAAAGTTTGTCCAATGATAAGCCTTTTCTTTATCATAGGCTTCTTGGATTTTTTCTTTTTCTTGATCTGCTAATGCGTCGAGAATTTCACCAGTTGGCTTATAATAATTATTAATACAAGAATTAAATTTTTCATATTCAGCAACAGCTGTAGTAATAGAAGCTGCTTTCATCTTATCATTTTCTGGAGCATCTTCAGACATATTCAAAAGATAATAGTCTCTCATAAACTTCAAAGATGTAATAAAATAATCCAGGACATCGCCTGTTGAACCAATTAAATTATTATGCTTTGTTCAAAGAGACTCAGCATATTGCTTATAAATTTTCTTATAATTATGTTTAAAAGCTTGCATACTTATAATATTATACAATATTTACTCCTTAAATCATTTTTGCTCTACTTGAGTATTTCAGCAAGCTCTGCTTCTAAGATTTCATTATTCTCTAGCTTAGCTCTGCAGCACTCGGCAAATTTAACATATTGGTCTACAGACAAATCCATTACGTCGACGGCAGCTTCGCCAGTCATAAGCTCTTGTTTGATAATAACTCTTGACTCAACAATATTGGTTTGAGCAGCGATTATTTCTTTAGCTTTTTTAAGCAATGAAGCTGAGCATTGAATTGAAACAACAGCATTATTTTTAAGCTTTGTTAATTTGTCTAAATCAGCTTCATTTAAGATGTCTAGTTTATAAAAGTTAAATGCAAATGGATTTTCGATTAAGTCAACTTTTAGCGTGTCTGTATCAATAAGAGCAATATTATGTTTATATCTTGTAGCATCTTCGCCAAAGTCTTTTCCAGTTAAATTGCCAAGATTTAATAGGGTTTTTGTAACTGCTTGACCATTGTGTAAATGTCCATTAATGCAGAAAGTGCAATATTTTTCTATTTCTTTCGGGTCAAACCCTGTCCTAGAAACAACAGGTCCAAGTTGAACTCCTAATAAATCATTATGAGAGAAAAGAATTCTTGGTAAATCTCCCATTGGCTTAAAGTATTCATTAAGTGGTCTTTTTTGACTTTCTACAGTATATGGCAAGAAAGCTAATTCAAACCCAGGTTCCTCAAAAATCTTTGGCTCAGAAATAATAAATCTATCTCTGCCTTCTAAAGCTTTTGCAGAGCTGAAATGTAAATCATTTTCTTCACTTTCATGATTACCAACTAAAAAATAATGTGCACACATAGGAGCCCATTTAATATCTCTTAATGCAGTAAGCTCTTGGTCTGTTAATTGTGCTTTATCAAAAAAGTCACCGGCACAGACAACATATTGACAGCCTTTTTCATGAGCTAAGTTTTCTGCCCAGTTAATAGAAGCTATTTGATTTTCTAATCTTAAAGAATATTTTGTGCCAAGCTTATTGATAATAGAAGTCTTTTCACAAAAATGATTATCGGTGTAAACTAATATACGCATAAAATCTCCTTTATATTATACAATAAAAAGGAAGCAAATGATGACTGCTTCCTTTTATCCTTTCAAATGACTATTTATTAGTCAAGATACATAGCTGCAAGATCAGCCATCTTCGTAAGAGTTACAAGTGGGTAACTTCTTAGAATATCATGAATATCTCCAGCATAGCTATCTTTTGTATCAGCTTGAGTGATTGCCTCAATTTGTTCATCTGTGAAATCGATGAAGTGTTTAGCAATCATATATGAGCTGAAGTTTAAGTCGCCGAATGTTGGACGGACTTCCTTATATTTGAAGCCTTGAACTTCTTCCCATTTTCCGGTGGTTTCGTTCTTGACATTTTTAGTGCCTGCTTCAAACATTTCAGCTCTATAAATATCTTTGAATAATGCTACTTTGATAACATCAGTTTCTGTATATTTTCCTGGACAATAAGCATTGACCAATTGAGCTAACTCATAATATAAGTCTAATGCATATTGACATAAACCGCCAGCATATGGTTTGAAGAATTGCATGGTTACCGGTTTATTGAAATAATCAACAGCATCTAAATATCTTGATAAATCAGTTAAATCAATATTTAGCTTTGCTAACAATTCAAAGAATTGCATTTTATTATTATAAATTTGGTCACTTGTTAACATAGTTATTTCCCTCCCAATAAGTTATTTCCAACTACAGTTAATAGATGTTTTGTATTGCGTTTTGCGCAAGGTCCAACTACATAGATATTTGATACTTTTGTAGACGCATTTTTGTTATTTACAACAGCGTATCCGTCTTTGTCGATATCAAGCATTTTTACAGAAATTCCAGAAATATCTGGTAAACGTCCATAAGCTCCAACGAGAGCTGAGCAATGAATTGTTGAATATGTGTCTAATGTAACTTCTTGAAGTTTGCCATTTTTATCTCGTCTACAAGATACAATATTGCATCCTGGAAGATGGACGACATTTGGTAAATCATTTAATTTTTTCTTTAATCGTAAATCACAATTAATATCAAACTCGCTGCTACACAAATATACATATTTGAACTTTTTAGAAAGCTCAATAGAATATTTAACTGCATCAGCAGTTCCGCCATTAACAACTACTTGGCTATTCTTAGATACTTCAGGAATATCAATTGGCTTATAAACAATTCCTGGAATTGCATTATTCTTAATTGGCTTTGATCCTGTTGCGATAACAGCAGCTTTGCCATAAAGAGCAGATTTGTCTTTTAAGGTAAATCCAATAACTCCATGATAATAAGAAGAATAAACGGATTCACCTACAATTTGAACAGTAGCTGTTAGTTTGTTTTTTGGCGTCAAATACTTAAATGACTTACTGACAAGGGCTACTTTTAAGTCTGGATTTTCAGCATTAAGGTATTCACATAAAGCAATACCTTCTACAGAAGCTCCTATAACAATAACGTCATATAATTCTTTTTGGTGCATAAAAACTCCTAATATATTATACAACCTATCTGGATTGTTTTTTAATGTAATCTTCTAAAACGATGCCATGATTTGCAAGGCCTTGCCACTCAGATGCATGCTCGAATGACTTATTAGTTTTGGTCCATAAAGAGTGGTATGGACATAAGTTTTTGCCTTCTCTTGGCTGGTTTGGATTTGTGGCACAGAATTCACACCAGTGACATAATGGAGTAGGATTTGGTTCGAATTCTCCAGAGTCAATAGCATCAAGTAATTCGCCTAATTTCTTAAGTCCACGTGTCATATAACCTTTGGTTCCGGCATCTTGAATAACATCGCAGAATGGAAGGTCATATCCACAAGATACTTGGTCGCCGGTTACTCCAAACATATTTTTGATAGCTTCTGTATAAACTACAAATTGAAGTGGAGTAGCTAAGTCTTCTTTAGCAACTTCAACAGGATATGTTTTTACGTCATGACAGATGTAATTTCCTGTTGCAGTATCTTTTAATAAACGGTCAATTTTTCCAGTAAATGTCTTGTTATGAATTGTAACGCTGAATGGAACTTCGGCACCCACAATTTCATAAGTTGGATGGTCAAGCATAAAGCGTTCTAAACGTTTAATGCTTTCATCTAAATAATGATAGATTTTCTCTTTATAGTATCTATCTGCTTTGTCTGGTTCGCAGAAGTCTTTTGGAAATTTATGTTCAATTTTCATCGTCTCCAAAATAATATGATTTTTGAGACGAACATAATCAATGACTTTGCCTTCTTTGATGGCATTTGCAATGTCTTCTTCGGCAGCATGGATCATGGTTCCAACGTCTAATGCAATACCTGGAGTATTGATATAATGCCCATCGACATATTTTAATTTAAACTTAAAAGGACACTGTTTATAACAGTCAACTTTTGAGTATGAATATCGATTATTATTTGCCATATTTTTCTCCTATGCAATTAAATGTGTGATTAGATAATCTAGCTTTGCATCTTTAGACATGTCCAATAAGCCAGATTTAAGTTTTAAGTCAATTTCAGACAAGAAGCTAATTAAATATTGTAAATAGCCTTGCGGATAATGAGCATATTCTCTAGCAAAGAAATTAAATTGTTTATCAGAACAGCCTATATCTGCAGCAGTTAATCCTTGTCTTTGATAAACTGCCAATAAGATTTGTTTGGCTTTTGTTAATAAATTATTTACAATTCCCATGAATTCTACATCGGCTGAATCTCTATGAAGCAATAATTCTAATAATGCTGCTTTATCGCCTTTTAAGATAGCATCAGTTACCTTAAAGGTGTTAGTATAGAATAAGTCTGACCCTGGTTCATATTTAAGTGCCTCAATGGCAAGCTTTTGTTCAACCGGCGGGAATGACGTGATTTTATCAAGCTCATTTATAATTCTATGAATATTTCCTTGAGCAGCCGTATAAAGCCAATCAATATCATATTTATCCATATGAGGAGCTAGAAGCTTCATATAGTCCTTAATTTGCCATTCAAGTAATCTTGGAAGTTCAATAATATAGTCTTCAACTTTTGATTTAATCTTCTTATCTACTTTATCACAAACTACAATAGTATCTGTAAGCTCAGAATAGTCATCTAAATACTCATCAAATACTTCGACATCTAATACCTTTAAAGTGTCTGAATAATCCATTACGAAGCCAATAGCAGTATCTTCTTCTGTAAGGCTACTTATGTTGCTTCTAATAAGATTATTGACATCACAGATAGCTTGGATATACTGTTTGGTTAAGAAGTTTTCTGGGTCACGAATGAATATAATTAATTCATGTGGAGCAACGCCAGCTTCAATACATTTCTTTAATTCTTCAAGTTTCATACTAGCGTGACATCTCCCATAAATTTGATAAAAAACTTAATAAATAGCTTTCTTTTGCTACAGATTTATTAATTCTCTTAGATTGTTGTTCAACTAAATATAAATAAAGTTTGAATGCGAATTCATCATTGTTTTCTTTATAGTGTTTAAATGCAACATAAGCTAACATTTTAAAGAAAAGCTCGAAATCAATTTTCTCATAATTATCCTTGCAATTAATCTTTGTACTAATCTTAATGATATTTGGAAACGTTGCAGCTTTGGCTTTTGTAACAATAGTTTCACAAAGGTCATAAGCAGGCTTCAAACTTTCGGCATTAATTTCAAGCAATTGACCAGGTGTTGGACAAAGCTCATAAATTAACTCATCATCAGTTTTGAGCATCCAAGAAAGCTCTTGTAGTTGCTCTTTTGTATATTTTTCAAATCTGAATTTTTTACAACGATTAAGAATAGTTGGTAAAACTCCGATTTCTGATTCAGCTGTTACAACAACAAACATATTTGAAGACGGTTCTTCAATAAATTTCAAAAACCTATTTTGATGCTTTTCATCAATATCCGTAAGACAGATAATATACATCTTTGGGATAGGACATTGATAATATTCCATGAGTTTTTCTGTTGGGGTATCAGCATAAATACACTCTCGATCTAAACCAAGAGACTCTGCTAAACGTGCAGCTATCCAACCCTTGCCACAGCCAGAAGGTCCTAAAAAGAACATTGCTTTTGGCAAAGTCTGAAGAGTATAGCTCTCCAACGTTTTAACTAATTTTTCTTGTCCGATAACAGCATCCATTATCTGCAAACCCTCAATAAGAATGCTTCAATAGTAGATTTATAAGAAGCATCATATTTAATTTCAAGTTTAAGTCTAAGTAAAACGTCAACTAAGTTTTTAAACCAGGTCAAATTGTCCTCAATATTAATTGTTTGTTGGACAACTGGGTTTTCTGTAGTTGCTAAATATTCAGGAATTGAAGTTAATTGCACATTTTTGAATAAAATATACTTAGTTAAATCTAAAATGAACTCTAAATAGACTTCAATGAAGTTTTTGAGGTCATTGCCATTATTATATAAAGTATCAAGGACTTCTAATACTTTTCCTTCATTCTTATCTTGGAGTGCCCAAGTAAGATTAAACATGTTTTCATAAGAAACACCAGTTAAGACTTGCTTAGCATTAGCTAAAGAAAGGTCTGTAGAAAAATCTGCACATTGGTCTAATTGCATGATAGCATCACGCATACAACCATGAGCTGTTTTACTAATCAAATCACAAGTATTTTCATAATTTGTGAAACCTTCTTGTTTACAAATGTAAAGTAATCTTTCCTTAATTGTATTTGGGTCAATCTTGGTGATATTATATCTTTGTAAACGATTTAAAATAGCTTGTGGAAGCTTATTTGGCTCTGTTGTGCAGAACATAAAAATTGTATATTCTGGTGGTTCTTCAATACCCTTTAAGAAGGCTTTCCAACCATCACTTGTAATAGCATGGCATTCATCGATAATATAAATCTTATATTCACCATCTAATGCTCTTTGAGATGCCATTTCAACGATATGTCTAACATTATCTACACCATTATTTGAAGCTGCATCGATTTCAATCGGATCACCAACACCGCCATTGATTGCCTTAGCAAAGCAACGAGCAAGAGTGGTTTTGCCACAACCGGAATCGCCAGCAAATAAATAAGTATGCTTAAAGGTTCTATTCTTTAAGACATTTTGTAAGATTTTAACTGTAATACTTTGACCGCATACATCTTCAAATGTACTTGGACGATATTTAGTTGCTAATGTTTGACTCATAGTAATCTCCTTAAAGTGTTGCAATTTGGGTTATTTCATCAATTGGTAACCAACCAGACCACATAATAGATAAATCTTGACGATTTTCCATGTCGTAGCCAATACTATCTACATAAATCATTTTACCAGCTGTCTTTGAGACATATATTTTAAGATAACTTGATTTTGGGGATGTAGAATTGTTCCAATTACATGCCAATACTGAAGTTGGATTATTAACCATAATTGCAGGTATTTGAATTAAATACATTTTGCCTAAATCATATTTAGGCTTTGTATATTTAGGAATAATGAAGGTATTTGTGGCTTCATCATAATGATTTAAGTTTGCATAAGCACATTTTGCTAATTGCTGTTTTACATATTCTCGCATAAATACCTCTTTAATATTATACAACAAAGGGCCATTGATTTGGCCCTTAATTTTTAGAATTTTAACTTTATCGTTCGGTTTTATCGTTTAAATATTCTAATAATACTTGGAAGAGATCCTCATCAATAATGTAATGATTTTCTTCTCCGGGGCCGAAGTTGAAGACTAGCGCTGAGTAATGTTTTCCCATAAACGCAGCCTCTTCTCTGTTCTTTTGAAACCAGTCTTTTCTGATTGTAATCGTTTCAGAACTAGTTGTTTTTGTTTTAGCTTCTAACAAGAATTGGTCTGTTAGAACATCACCTTTAGACCAAGCAGTTGCGCCACTATTTGGGGTCCTTTGGCCATTTGTAGCGGCTGCAATTGCTGTTTCTTGTTTCTTACTATAATAACGGGTTGGTTTCTTTCCAGAGCCGTCTTCTTTTACACGTTCTCTAACACCAACTGGCATTATTCAGCACCACCCTCGGTGGTTGGACGTGGATTATCATATTGTGTATCTACAGATGCTTGTTGAGCCGCAATTTCAGCATTGACTCTTTCATCTAATAAATCACCGTATGAGACTGTATCATCTTTTGAGATATATTTGTTTAACATTTCCAAATATTTGTTTTGGAATGGAATATTGCCTTTAATATAAGCAACTAAATCCTTCATATATCCTTTTAAGACTTTGCCTTCTTCATCTGTATAGGCTTCACCAGTTTCTAAGTCAATTAAAGTTCTCCAAGAACCTGACTTTTGAATAAAATTGAAGTTTTCAGCAATTTCAAGAAGGTCATTAATCCAGTCAAGGCCTGTAGCATAACGGAATGTTAGGAATCCGCCGCCACGAGCACAAGAACCACATTTGTTCTTAACAATTTTGAATACTAAACGGAAACCGTCAGCTCCTTCACCAGCATCTTGACCTTGTTTATAATAATTCATATTATCGCCAAGAGTGAATGTTCTAGTACCAAATCTAACGATAATTGATGAATAGAACATTGGAGCCATACCACAAGGCTCTTTATATAATTGAACGCCTGTGAATGTTTTACCACCATCACGAACTTGATTAATCATGATGAAGATATTATTCTTTTGAGCAACCATTTCTGCCATTTTGGCGCAGAATGGATATAAAGGTTTTGCCATTGTAGCTCTCATACCAGCATCTTTTGTTAAGTCACTTTCAAGAACCGCAGATGGGATTAATGCTGGTAAGCTATCAAGAACGATAGCGCCAACATCGTCAGTTTGTTGAATTTCTTCAATCATATCTAAGACTTGTTGACCAGATTGGCCATTTGGGTTGACATAATATAGCTTAGATAAATCTAAACCAGTCATTCTGGCCCAGAATTTAAGGTCTAATGAGTGTTCTGTATCAACGAATACACAAGTCTTGTCTGGGAAAGCTCTTTGATATGCAGCTAATACAACACATGCTGCACCGGTTTTACCTGAATGGAATAAACCTGAGAATTCATATAAACGACCTAAAACTAAGCCGCCGCCTAAAATATAGTCTAAACCAAGAGCGTTGGTTGGAAGTCTATCATAGTTAGGCTTAATATCAGAGATAATCATTAGATTATCATCTTTGAACTCTTTATTAATCTTTTTTGCATAATCTGCTAATGTTCCCATAAAATCTCCTTATTAAAATTCCCAAGTTTTTTTACGTAAAGCTTTGCGACGTCTTTCACTTTTCGCTTTGCTGTTTCTAACTTGCGTTTTCATGGCTGTTCTCATCTTTTGTTGACGAGCTTTGCCAATTGCTTTATAAGCTTTTTGAATTGCCATTATTTATCCTCTGGCCAAGCTGGTCTTGGCGAAGAAACATCAGCACTTACGCCAACGTTCATAAACTTGGTTTCTTGCATTCTGCTCATTAAGATAGACTTAAGGGCATCAACAAGACGATGAAGTTGATCTAACTTAGTTTTAAGTAAGTTAGCAACTAAGTTGTATAAAGTTTCAGAGACTGTTTCTGCAGAAGTAGCAACTAAGGCTAATTTATCTTTGACTGCAGCAGAACCATCCATACCATTAAAGCTAATAGCGAATTGTTCTTTTTGAATAGCTTCTGCTAATTCAGCTTTTAAAGCAGCTTTTTCTTTGGTTTCTGCAATTTCGAAAGCCTTTAATTGTAATTGAAGAATGTAATCTCTGATTTGGTCAATTGATAAAGCGTTAACACGAGAATTGATGGCGCTAACTAATTCATTAATTGGATCAAATAAAGGTTTTAACATTTCATTTGAAATTTCTACGAGGTCTTTATATGTCAATTCGACACGACCTAAAGCATCTTCTAATTTCTTATCCATAATGTTTTTATCCTTTCACTTTATGTAATAAATATGTGTAATCCGTCTCTAAAAATACACGCTTTTTAACAGACGGAAGGTCTATTATATTATACGATTTATCATCAAGCATCTTTAAGCTAATTGACTTCTTTCCATCAGCCTGCATCTTCAATGCTTCGCTGGCATGGCAAGCAATTACCTTGTCGTGTTTGCTGAACCAAACGATAATATATGGTTGGACATCAGTTAGCCCAATATAATCTTTTAATCGAGCTAACTGAGGAATTTTTGCAAAGTTAATTGTGCCTTCTTTAGTCTCTTTACATTCGAGCATCCAAAGTAATCCATTATTAAATCCGAGAAAATCGCAAGGGTTTTGCGAGGTTGTTTTGTATCCGGATACCTGGTCGGGTAATCTATACAAGAAGGTACCTGGAAAACAGGCTTTTCAATCTTGCTTGAATACTGTCTCGAATTTTTTACCTAGATTTGTATTTCCCATACTATTTCTTTGGTCTTGCTTCTGGAATCAAGTTACTGATTGCTCCACGGCTAATAACGATAGAACGCTTATTGCCGCAATTTAATGTAAAGTGCTCATTCTTACAAGAGTCGACGACTAATTTAAGGTCGATGATATTAACAGGCATTTCATATTCGCCATCAACGAAGCTTCCATTTTCAATTGGGACTGTTTCAGTATTACCAGAAGCATCTTTGATAATTAATTCATCTGGATTAACTGTAATGGTCATAGGAATAAAACGCATATTTGGCTTTTCAGCGCTATTCTTAACGAATAAGAGTAATCTGCTAATAGCATCTTTTAATAATGTTGAAGAGATAACTAAATGATGTGGATATGGTTCATTAATAAATCTCTTTGTAGCAGCACAGGGTCCTTGAACCTTGCTGATTAATAAGTCATCACAAGTAATGATGGCAGCAAGATAGACTGTGGCTGTTTCTAAAACCATCTTAGTTCTAGTTGTTCCATTTGATAATGGATCTTGGCCTAAGCTGAAATGCACATCTTCTTTGAAAAGCTTGAATAACTTAACAATACGTTCATTAAGTAATAATTTAACAGGCTTTTCAAGTTTGAAAGCATTTAAGCAGGCACCAGTATTGAAGGTAAAGCAACCTTCTTCATCGATGTAATAGAGCTCAAATAACTCGTTTACATCTGCAACACCCTTGACCTTGGCTAATTCTTTACTATTAACATTTAAGATACTATCAAGAATATCTTTAGAGATATCCATTTCAACAGTCTTATTCATAATAGTGATTGGAGGAAGGGTCATAAGCTTGTCATTGTCATAAATCATGGCAATCTTATAACTGCTCTTACCACTTGTGACAGTAATGGCATTATCTTTAATACCAAGGTTGAAGGTATCGGTTGTTAAACCTGAAATTAGAGATAAGAATAAAGATGCATCAACTGTTGCATGGAATTCTTCCTCTTTCTCAAGTTGGAACTTAATGGAAACGAAGAATTCTTTATTTGTAACGTTTAAATAAAGCTCTGAACCTTTGGTTTTAATCTCTAAGTTTCCAGCATTTTTGTCAAGGCTTGTAGCAACTAAAATCTTATTGGCTACGTCCTGAAATTCTTTTGTCTTAATAAGCATTTTTATTCTCCTTAAAACTCTAATGTTTCTGTATTACCGTGTAATACGTTTAATATGACTTGCTCGTCAAGCTCGACGTGATTCTTGCAGATTTGTTCTGCCGCGATTTGTGCAGGCACGCCTTTCTTTTCAAGCTTTTTATATTCTTCTTTAATTGCTACAGCAGCTTCATCACAATACCAACGGGTAACATTGTATGGGTCACATTTCATTGGGACGTTAATATAAGGTTTGGCTGTATCAATCATGATTTGAGGTAGGCGTTTCTCTACTTCATCTGCATATAATGCAGGGCATTCGACTAATACTTCATCGTGAACCGTAATAATTAAGTGAGCATCAAGTTCATTTAATAATGGGTCACGATCGATATTCAACATAGCAAGCTTTGTTAATGAAGCAGCACCGCCTTGAATACGAGCATTGAAGCATTGTCTTTCAGCTTGGTGAACTTGTCCAGTATGAAGGCTAATAATAACTGATGGATTTGCCTTAAAGGCTTCTTGAACAATCTTATTAGCATCCTTATTTGGAGTGTTCATCTTGATTTTGCTGGCCCAATCAGCTAAAATTGGGTCATTCTTTTCGGTCTTTTCAATGGATTCACAGCCAATAATTGGATTGAAGCCATCAAAGGTTGACTCTTTATATCTGGCTGTTGCCGCTGGGAAATTAATCTCTGGCAAGTGTCTTCTACGACCAGCCCAGTCTTCGACATAACCATTCTTTTTCAAGAATTCTTTAGACTCAGCAATAGTATCTCTAACGCCAGTGAACTTACTGAAGAAGCTTTCAAGAAGAGCTTCACCTTCTTTTTTAGTTTTACCCATACGGGCACCAGCAGTCGCACCAGACATGCCATAAGTTGCCGCTAATTGTAAGGTCTTACCAACCTTACGGCGTTCCTTACCAGCTTTATTCATATTTGTTTTATTACCACAAATAATTTTTTTGCCATCTTCCTCGATTTCTGTTCCCTCAGGATAGAATTCGAGGTTGTCTTCATAATTATTATTGAAGGCAGATTGAGCAATAACTGCATATAGGTCTTTACCTTCAAGATAAGCATTAATCATTGCTTTGTCTTGGGCAACGAAAGCTGTAAGTCTTGGTTCTTGTGCTGAATAGTCTGAACCGATAATTTTATATCTTGTTTGAGCTCTAACTAAGCCGCTGTCATTCAAAGCTATTGAATAAAGCTTTTTAGTTGCATCATATTTTAAATATGCAATATTCGTGACAGTGCCGTCTTCAAAAACGATGACGTCTTCAGGCAATAGGTCTTTGCAGAACTTAAAGCCTTGCGAAGTTTCTAGCTCTGTAATTTCTTTTACATCAACACAAACGCCAGTATCAAATTGAATATTTTCTTCGTCTACTCTTGCTTTAAAAAGCATACGAATTTCTGGGTTGTGTGATGGAATATTTTGAATGTTAATACCAGAAATCTCAACGGCATTATTATTTTCGTCAAGATATTTCCATTTACCGCCAGAAGAATAACGACCTGTATCAGTTCCCATAGAATTTAATCTAAATCTGATACGACCATCAGCCCAGCGTTTGGATAAATCTGGAATAACATCAATATAAGTTGTAATTAATTTAACGATGCCACGACGATCTAATAGTAAGCTACAGATTTTTAAGTCTGGCATCTTTTCATGGATAGCAACTAATTCATCTTCACCCGTTGCTCTTGGCTTATCTTTATTAACCACTGGACATTTAAGAATGTCATAGAATAAAATAGCAAGTTGAACTGGAGAAGCTAAGTTGATTGGGTCAGCTAGTTGTTCTGTCTTAGGCTTTGTCTCTTTATATCTGTTGCCATCTTTATCGATAAGATTATAAGTTTCCTCAATTTTCTCTAAGCTCATCTTAGATTTCTTTGGAACATACATCTTAGTCTTTTCATTAGCTTCTGGAGTAAGTCTCCATTCATCAATACGAGTCTTTAAGCTCTCTAATTCAGCTGCAATAGCTGCATCAATATCAGTTAGTTGTTGATTATATTTTACTTTTAGTCTTTCGCCAAAAGTTTGGTCAATACAAACACCGCGTAATTCCATTTTTGCAGTTGTAGTAACGATTGGCATTTCAATTTCATTGGCTAACCAATTAAGTTTCTTGTTTTCTTCGCCTTCAAAGAATGGTTGTTCCCAAAGATAAATCTTATCTGTCATCATTGAGTCAGTAGCGGCGTATAATGCAAAGATATCTGGGTCTACATAAATGTATGGAACATTCTCAAATAAGCCTTCAATATCATACTTAGCTTGACGTGGATCAATTAAAGTGACATACATATATTTTAAGCTTGTGCGCTTATCACTATAAAGATTTTCATCAATAAGTCTTGCACCGATAATTGTGTCCCAATCTGGTGGAACCTCAATACCGCAAGTGACCTTAATAACTTCAAAGTCGAACTTGCCGTTATGCATGATGATTTTTATTTTTGAGTCTAAAACTCTTTGAAGTTGTTTTCTACAATCTTCTTCTGTTAGTTGCCAAGGCAATCTAATTCCCGTGTTAACATCAACGTGATTTAATGGAATATATGCTTGCTTTTGACCTGGTGTATACAAACAGAGACCAGCCATTTTGCTATTAACTGGGTCTGTTGTGTTATTAGTTTCAGTATCGATGTCAATTCTGCCAGCGGCAATTGCTGCATCGATGTAAGCAGAAAAGTCATCAAGAGTTTTGATGACAACTGTATTAGCTCGTTGTGATCCTAACGTCTTGATGACTCTTTCGTTAATAATCGCAAGACGTTCATGGATCGTGAGCTTTTTGGACTTCAAAAACTTTTCCGGGTCCTCTTCAGCCGCTTTTTCGAGAGCTAATTTCTTAGCTAACTTCTTAACGTCTGCTTTGGTCTTGGTAATATCGATTTCAAAGTCTGTTCCAAAAAGTCCTTCCATAAATGCCTCCAAATGTTTTGATGATTATTTATTTAATTAAAATGAGAAACCGCCGAAGTTTCTAGCTGGGCGAGCTGCTGGGTCAGTAGCAGGAGCTGGTGCTGGTTCTTCAGATGCAGGAGCTTCTGCAGGTGCAGTAGCTGGAGCAGCAGCTGGAGTAACAGCAGGAGCTGGTGTAGCAGCGGCTGGAGTTGCTTTGACTGTAGTAGCTTCAGCAACAGCGGCTGGGGTAGCAGTAGTGCTAACCTTTTCTACTTCTGGGAATGAACCAGTAGCTAAGAATGTTTCGATTTCTTCGAGGGTCTTTTCCCAATAGCTATGCTTATTAATCTTGAAGTTTGCGAATGCGCTGAAATCAGTTGGAACTGTTTCTGGCTTATCGAAAAGTGGGATATAAGCGATAGAATAAGTGGTTTGCATGCTTCCAGAAGCACCATTACGGGTAACTTTGAAGACATGGGCTTTGAGATCACCATAATCTCTTAAAAGATTGGCAATTTCACGGGAGAAGCCAGCTGGACGTTCCCAAATGACTGGGATAGCTTCTGAGAATTGACCGGTTGTAGCATCTTTATAAGAAACTAACATTTGGACGTAAACCTTTTTAGCAGCTTTGCCAATAGAGGTATCGCCATCAGCGACTTTCTTACAAAGTGGGCAGGAATCAGCATAGTTTCCAACAGGATTTAAACAGCTGATTTTCATCCATTTTTGAGCAGCACCTAATTGGTGAACAGTAGCAAATTGAAGTTCATCAAGGGTGGTAACGTTAAGACGGACAAGAGCTTCGTCTTTGTCATTCTTAAGTTTGAAGAAACCGACTTTCACGGCGTTGTTAGCAGGAGCAGATTGAGCTCTGTTAACGACATTTTGGTAATCAGAATAATTGAATTGTGACATGTTTAGTATTTTTCTCCTTTATATTTTGATTGTATCGTGTGATGTCACTCACGTTTATATTATACGACGCTTCACCTTAGGAATTGCTAGCAGACTTCAGCATATCTACTAGTTCTTCCTTAGTTAGGTCGTTAATATCTTTTTTATTGGCAGGAAACTTCGTTTCGATAATCATAATCCTCTTTGTTAGCTTCTCTTTCAAAGTTTTTGTAAAGGATTGTCCTGCAGCATCATTATCGAATGCGGCATAAATAATATTTATGCAAGATTTGTTGATTTGCTCGATTTGATAGTCTGAAATTTTACCAAATGTTGCAATTGTTGGAAACCCATATTCCCATCCGGTTAAGCAATCGAATGGTCCTTCTGTAATCAATACCGTTTGATAATTATTTTTCATAACATAATCTAAACAGTAAACAGGTTTTTCAACATCTTTATCCAAATAGAATGTCTTTGTATCTATAGAACGCTTAGTCAACATTACGAGATTGCCTTTAATATCATAGGCTGGAAAGATAACTTGACGATACTTAGGGTCATATCTTACCTTAAAAAGCTCGCAAATCTCTCGTGAAAGTTTTCTTTTTCCTAAATATGGAGTCCACTTTTGAAATGATTCTAAGATACTTGGATCAATTCTATGGGTTTTCTTTCTTGGCTGGACTATTTTAATATCATCTCCCATGAAAGCTGATTTTTCAACAAGCTCTCCACCGAAAGTTTTTAATAGCCAGTCTTTAGCATAATCTGTAGAAGAGTTAAAGCACTCAGCTACAAATTTTAGGAATGGTCCTTTAGAACCGCAAACAAAGCAGTTAAAATAACCATATGGAATTTTAGAATCACTTCCAATATAGATATTACAAGCAGGCGTTGACTCACGGCCATTATCATGCACCGGACAGGTAACTAATATATTATCTGTCTTTACTTCGATGTCTTTTAATTTGCCATTGTTAAGTGTAAGTCTAAGTCTGTTTAAGATTTCTATGATTGGTTTATCTATAACATAGTTATCTACAATTAACTGCCTCATTTAATCTCCTAAAAAACGTTGTTTCCGGACCCACTGGAGCCCGTTGTTGGTGTTTCATAGTAAGAAGCATCAACCGTAGCTTTTGGGTCAAGGTAGACAAATCTACCATTATTGAAGTCGGCATGATATTCTAGCTTACCAGTGCCGCCATCTCTTGATTTGACAACATTTAAGATGAGCTTATCATCTTTAATTCTTGTCTTTTCCTTTTCATCTTCATACACGATTTTTCTTTCGAGCATGATGATTGTAGTTGCGTCTTGGCCAATACGATCAGCCAAGCCGATTTGTGTAGTATCTTGAGTACCATCTTCATTTTTATCTCTGTTCATTTGAGAAACAGAGATAATTGGGATACGCTTCATAACTTGAAGGTTCTTTACAGCTTTGGAAATGTTTCCAACTCTTTCCCAACCAGCTTTTGCATGGCTAGTATCTTCAAGTAATGAGTATTGGTCGATGAGCATTTCTTCAATGCCTTCTTTTTCAATGAAAGCTTGAATGGCATCGACAGTTGCTGGACCATTAATATCATTAGGTGTAATAACCTTAATGTCTCCTGGACAGTAAGTGTCAATATTCTCTAAATATTGTTTGTATTGACGTTGTGCTGAAGCATCTGTGCCACGGGTAATAACTGTGTTATTAATATTGCCTAATAAGGTATCAATACGATAGAAGACCTTATCAGCGGTCATTTCACCAGAATAGATACCAACCGTTTTTCCTTCTCTTGCTCCAGCTGCAGCCATTGCAAGCAATGTCCAAGTTTTACCTACGCCAGTTCTAGCAGCAATGACCATATTTTCATTTTCAATATCAATGCCGCCAATAATATCATCAAGCTCTTTAAAGCCTGTTGAAATATAATAATTGTCGTGATTTGTTACTCTATCAAGATAACGGTCATAACGGCTTAAATCACCTTTTAAGCTTGTACAAGTCATTGCAGCCTTGACCTTAATGCCATCAGTTGTCTTTTTTAAAACTTCAATAGCAGCATCTACATTATTGGACTCTACAGCACCTTTTGCATTATTGAATCCAGTTGCAATTGCTGCAATAGCATATTCTTTTTGAAGCTGCTCTAATAAATAAGAGTCAGGTTCATTGACTTCTATGATATCCCAATCTGGGAATACATTTAAGAAGGTGAATTTATCAGGAACCACTTGATATTGTTTATAATGGTTCTTAATATAATTAAACTCTGCTTTGTATGTAAAGAAGAAGTCTTCAGATATATTGTTTTTTTCGATTAATGAATAATCTCTTGTTTGTAATACTTTGTTGATAATTTGTACTTGTGCTGACATATTATTCTCCCTCTACTGTGCTCATTAAATCCAGATAACGCTTGTCTTGTCCGTGTAATTCAATATCAATTGACTTATTACAAATTCGACTTGCCAGACGTTCTCCTAATGCATTTGTCAACTCTTTTTTACCAAGATTTGAGGTAAAGATATTACATTTACCATTATTCATACGTGTATTAATCATATTTAATAAGTGATTAAGCTCAAACTCTGTACCAATTTTTGTTGCAATGTCATCCCAAACAACAATATCGGCTTCTAAGACATTTCTATTAATGAAATCTGCATACTCATTATATTTAGAAATGCTTTCTTTTAAAGCTAATAAATAACTTGGAACGCTGATGAATAAACCTTGACATTTGAAGTTTGATCTCATCCAAATCTTATTAAAATATGATTTTAATATACGAATGCTCCAAGAGGTTTTCCCATTGCCGCAGTTAGATGAATGAATATATAAGTTCAAGCCATCGGCAACGAATTTATCTGCTGACTTCTCAATGTTAGACAGCTTGGTAAACTCTGCTACATCAGTTCCATCAGCATCAGTAAATAATGTCTTATGTTGTCTTAAAGATGGAGTAAGAAGGGAGTTATCGTATAAGCAATCTAAACGATATTTGCGCATGCAAAAATCTTTATCGCAATCGATACCGTTACATCTATCTTTATATGGACAATTTTCTGTCATTTACCTACCTCCTGTAATTAATTATTTTAAGCCTGTACTTCCTTGCCAGCCTTCGCCTCTGCTAGTCTTTTCTGTATAGAATTCAGCTTCAGTAGCATCGACTATTTCAACTGGGTCTGTAGAAATTAAATGTGGAATAAATTGAACAGCTTTTTCGCCACATTTTAATGTTTGATACTCATCAGAAGTATTAATTAAATTGATGTGCCACTCACCTTGATATGAGCAGTCAATGACAGAAGCACCAAAAATAAGTTGTTTTTTAGTTGCAATTCCAGATTTGTTATTAGCAATTAAAGCTAACTCTGGACCAAATTTACTTTTAATGCCTGTTGGAATTATAATTGCCTGATGAGGTGCAATAACTATTTCACCGGACTCAACCGTAAAGTATGAAGTTCTATCTGGGACTTCATTAGCTTCATTTAAGAATAATTTAGGATTCTTGCTAAGTAATGCTTTGCGAAAATCTTCAGTATTCTCAGGAATGTAGAAATCTATGCCTGCATTTTCTTTAACGTCGCGTACAGGGTCTTTGACGACGCGTGTTTTAATAAATTGCATCTACTATTGTCCTTTCGATCATAATATTATACGGTGAATATCTGCTTAAAATGTGTATAAAAATAAAATATCGCCCAATTTTTTGGACGATATTCAACTTAAATATAAATAATGTAGAGGTATCTTTTGAGTATCATTTACAGTATCTTTTAAGTTAAATATCGTTTAATATTTTATCTTAATGCACACTTCTGTGCACATTTAATTTAGCTAATTTATTCTGACTCTTTTGCAGTAATTTCTCTGACGGCGTTCATAATTTTTTCAGCATCTTCATAAGTTTCGATGTTGGCATCATTACCATCAGCGCCTTCTGTTAAGTCAATAGTTTTATGATTTTTTAAAGCTTCTTCTAAAGAGCATTTTCCATCAATAACAGCTTCCGCTTCATCAATATAAAGACCCTTTGCCAAGAGCTCATCAAGTTGTTTGCTGTATTCTTTAATATCTTCCATAGTCAAATCCTCTATTATATTATACAATATTAGCCTCTAGGATTTGCATTAAAATATGCATTTCTTCCTGAATTTCTTTCAGTAGCACTAAGGTTTTTGTCTGTATGAATAAACAAACTTGCAAAAATTATATATCTTGTGCCATCAGCGTCTCTTTTTGTAAAATATAGTGCTCTAATTGGCTTCTTAGATGACGTTTCACCAAGCTTTAGCTCAAAAATTGGGTGATCTACTCCATTAATTTTCTCAGAATTAGCTGCCTTTGGGCGACCAGAAACATCTAATGAGCTAATGACTCTATTAATTTTCTCAACTAATCTAGCTAAATCATAGCTTGACCAAGTTTCTCTGAAGCTATCGAAGGCTCCTGCAAACTCATTTGAGATCAATGGAATGAATAAACCCTTACTTGCATTGATATTTAGGTCAGAAATTGGCATAAAATACTCTTTCCAGCTCTTTTTTGCAAGCTCTTTTGAGCCATTATTTTGCTTTTTTTCTTCTAAATCTGACTCCTGAAGGCTCTCTGTTAAGATAGAAAACCAAGATTTTTGGTCATAAACCTTATCATATAAGCCATCTAATAGGTCAAATGCCTCAGCCATGCTCAATGATTCAACCGGATTTGATTTATAAGCAGCAACTCTTTCACATTGTGCTTTATATTTATCTGATAATCTTGCTTGTTCAATCTTAGCTAAGAATTCATCAGACATATCTTTAATAAAGTCTTTACAAGCCTTTAACGTTGGTAATTTCGTAGCAATTGATAAGCCACTTGCAATATCAGTAATTGTCCAGCCAAAGCTTTTAACATCTGATTGATATGCAAAAAACTCGTCTGTTAATTTAGTGCCAGTAACTTCTTTTAATCCTTCGCTACGTGTATCTATAATATATGTTTTAAGTGCTTCAAAAAATTCCATAAGCGCAAACCTCAAATAATTTAGCAAAAAGAAAAAGAGCTTATTTTTTGCTAAGCTCAATTAAGTTATCAATTACTGACAATCTAGTCAATAATCCGCATCCACCAGGAACTGGGGTTTGAAATGAAACTGGTAATTCTTTATCGCAGTCTCCGGTTAATTTACCATCTTCTTTTACATTGATACCTACATCAACAACGATAGCAGTTGGCTTTAATAGATAATCTGTTGTAAGAGTATGCATATGACCAGTAGCAACAACGATTAAGTCTGCATTTGCTAAATAAAATCTCTTATCAGCATCTAATGTCTTACTATGAAGAACTGTGACATTCATGCTTTCTTTAAGAAGTAGTTGTGCCATTGGTTTTCCAACTATATTAGAACGACCGATGACAACAGCATTCTTGCCTTGAAAAGGATAATTCATATCTTTTAAATAATTATATATTCCAAGTGGAGTGGCTGCAACTGTCTTAGATAATGGATGGAATCCATCAATATCCTTTTCAGGAGCAATAGCTAATTTAATTTTCTCTTCTGAGATATGTTTTGGAAGTGGAAGTTGAACAAGATAACCAGTTAAAGTTTCATCTTTATTTAAGCTATCCATAAGCTCTAAAATATCTTTTTCAGAAACTGTGTCTGGCAAACCAATTAAATCACAAACGATACCAACTTCTTCGCAGTCTTTGATTTTATTCCTAACGTATCTATCACTTGCTGGAATATGACCTAATTGAATAATAGCCATCTTGATATGTTTTCCAGCCAATTCTTGCTTAATTCTTTCTTTTTTATCAGCGACGTATTCTTTAATAATTTGCATACTATCTCCTCTTTTTCTTTATAGCCTCTAACCAGGCGTAGAATTCATTTTGAGCGTCTCTACAATAAATACTATTAGGCGTAGCCATACAAGAACGGCCAGTCCAATATTTACAGAAATCGCACTTAGTTTTTCTTTTTTCCATAATTACATTTTGCATGCAAGTGGTTCTTTTGGTAAACCAGGCATTGTCATGACCGCGCCGGTTAATGGAACGATAAATCCAGCGCCAGCAGATAATCTTACTTCTCTAACAGTAACAGTAAATCCAGTTGGAGCGCCCAATACTGTAGCATCATCAGTTAATGAGTTAGGTGTTTTAGCCATACAAACAGCTAAGCCAGAATAGCCCATCTCCTCATATTTTTTAATTTGTTCAAGAGCCAAGTCTGTATAAACAACCTCACCGGCGCCATAAATATTAT
>Ga0310696_10001583_pt1 | contig 32654 bp, 32 predicted proteins | sample AusTroGonzalo_MG_4_FD_203885 | JGI IMG/M metagenome (GOLD analysis project Ga0310696, IMG submission 203885) | Bovine rumen microbial communities from tropical cattle in Woodstock, Queensland, Australia - Gonzalo_02 (v2) (version 2) | ecosystem: Host-associated > Mammals > Digestive system >... | reverse complement strand
TGACAACAACCAATGCAGATACATAGTATAATGCTCGCATCAAACAGGCAGGCAGGTTCATATGTCAGGCAACAAGAAGTTCTGGACATTACGATACATAATCATTAATGCAACTTACTTTGCAGTGTACAGCGGCATTCACGCGTACGCTTCCGTCTTCCTGCTCGAAAAGGGATTCTCCAACACTCTTATCGGAATCACCTTAGCGCTCGCCAACATCCTATCCGTTATCTTCCAGCCGCTCGTTGCAGGATTAATCGACAAACAGGGCAAACTCACAAACCGCAACGTCTCCATGGCGTCCACCGCCTTGCTCCTCATCGGTTCGATCCTGCTGTTGCTCATCAAGAACGGCATAGTCGTGATATTCATTATTTTCGCGCTCATATACATGGTGCAGATGGTGTACCAGCCGATCATAACGGCAATGTACTTCGAATACGAAGCGGCAGGATGTCACATCTACTACGGTCTTGCCAGAGGCCTCGGCTCATGCGGATTTGCAGTCGTATCAGTCTTCACGGGAATGGCCATCGGCAGGTTCGGCGTTAACGTCCTCATGATCTTGGACATCATCTTCTTAACCATCGCCCTGATCGTTCTCTACTTCTTCAAAAAGCCCGCAGTCCAAGTTACTGCTCCGGAGAAGTCCGAAGTCGCCCACAACAACCTGTTCAGCTTCATCAAGACATATCCCGGCTTCATGCTCTTTGTGCTCGGCGCAGTCTGCTTCTTCTTCGCGCATAACGCGATCAACGACTACATGATCCAGATAATCACGCCGCTTGGCGGCAACGAGACCCACATGGGTGCGGCAGTCTTCATCGCAGCTCTGTTAGAGCTCCCGACGATGGCCCTGATCGACAAGATCATGAAGAAGATCTCCGTTAAGAACCTCCTGCTCATCTCGGGCACGGCATTCCTTATCAAGACTCTGCTCATGCTCATCGCGCCCAATATGGTCGTTGTCTATATCAGCCAGGCAATGCAGATGTTCGCATACGCAGTCTTCATTCCTGCCGGCGCATACTTCGTCAATCAGACGATGGCAAGATTCGACCAGGTCAAGGGTCAGGCATATATCAACTGCTCGATCACTTTGGGAGGCGTTTTCAGCAGCCTCGTCTGCGGACGTCTTCTCGATATCAAAGGTCCTCACTTCATGCTCATCGTAAGCCTCGCAGTTACTGCCGCAGGCCTCGTTATCGCCTTCTTCGCACTGAAGGTCCTCCGTTCAAAATCAACAGAATGAGGCAATCCTGGAGCAAACGCGCTCCTGCTTATGGTTCAGTATTGAATAATGTATAATAGTCCGCTATACTTCACCTATAAGTTAGGGACTTAAGCATTTGTCCCCTCTTATGAGGAATATTATGAGTGACGACTGCAAACTGAAATATCCGCTTCTTCTGGTTCACGGAATGGGCTTCCGCGACAGGAAACACCTGTGCTACTGGGGCCGCGTCCCCACCACATTGGAATCAATGGGTGCTCAGGTATTCTTCGGCAACCAGGATGCAGTAGGTTCCGTCGAAGGCAACGCCGACATCATCGCAAAGAGCCTGGATAAAGCACTCGAGATCACCGGAGCCGAGAAGGTCAATATCCTCGCGCATTCGAAGGGCGGCCTCGAAGCAAGATATCTCGTCAATCACGGTTACCGAGACAAGATCGCATCCATCACCACCATCGACACTCCCCACCATGGTTCATACACCATCGACTTCCTGATGAAGGCGCCCAAACCCCTGGTCAAGGTCGCAGCCTTCGGCACAGACGTCTGGATGAAGATCCTAGGCGACAAGCATCCTGCTTCCTACAGCTGCTTCGATCTGTTCCGCACCGAGACCGCCAGCCGGTTTAATATCGACAATCCCGCTCCCGATAACATCTATTGCCAGAGCTACGCATTCAAATGCAACGGCGCATTCTCCGATCCCGTCTTCTGCTTCACCTACCCCGTCATCCGCAGATTCGACGGCGACAACGACGGCATGGTATCGGTAAGATCGGCCGAATGGGAGAACTTCCGCGGAGTCCGCACCTCGCCTTCCAAGCGCGGTATCTCACACGCTGACGTCGTCGACTGGACACGCATGAAGTTCACATCGCGCAAGCCTGAAGATGACCAGGTCAGCGACATCGTCGTGTTCTATGTGGACATGATCAAAGAACTGAAGGCGATGGGGTACTGATTGTTTTCGAGAACTTGGTTTCTTAATAGTCAAATCCGGCCTGTGTCCCAAACCCGGAAAAATCGGTTGTTTGGGGCATATTTTGTGCCTCTTTGTGCCCCAAAACACTAAAAATCTATCGATTGGGACATAAAAAAACGGAGTTTGTGTCCCAAACTCCGTTTTTCAAAGAATTTGGGGCACATTTAGAGTGTTTTTGTGCCCCAAATTTAAGTTTTTTATATGTTTGGGGCATTACTCCCCTTTATCTTTAAGCAGCTGCTCCGGAATAGAGTGCTTGTGCCCCTCGTAAGGATTAACACCGTAGTCAGCAAAGAGGTGATACTTATCTGACGCCGGCACGTTGTCGCGCATGCGGGTCATGTCGATGCCTCTCATGGAATACTCGTCCATCTTGGGTGACGAGTCACCGTAGTTGGTGTATTTATTCAAGATCTTATATGTGATGAAGACAGCGAAAGAGACGGACGAGAATACCCATATCGTGCCGAACAAGATGAACCGGATGATTTCCATATCGAATAAGTTCATTATCCCTGCCTCCTTTTTACATATTTGAATATCGCTTCTGACTGCGTCAGCTTGAGATTCTTCATTATCCTCTTGATGCCGGTAGATCCTTGGATGGAAAAATAGCTGCTGCATACGAGGATTGCAGCGATAGCCCATGCGAAGATCTGGCTTAAGCCTAAAAAGTGGTTGAACACTGCCCAGGTTAAGAACAGGCAAAGGAGCTGGACGATCAGGAAGGCCGAGATAGCGATTCCCCATATCTTCTTTTTCTGCCAGGGCATCGTGCCGACGACTTTGCCGGACTGACCGTTGACGAGCACGGTGTAAGGCTTGTCTTCGTATTTGAACGTGAAGAACCAGACGGGCATCATCATGTAGATCGGATCGTCGTGAATGTCGACCCAGTAGATGGAATCGAGGACCTTTACGTCGTTCGCTTTGACTGTCTTTACGATCTCATCTTCGTAGAGCTTGTGGCATCTGAAGGCTGCAGAGTTACGCAGATCTTTGTAATCCAGGTCGGATGCGCTGGAGTAAAAACCGTTCAGGTAATCCTCGTCGAAGGCCTTGGCGTCTTCGAGATAAAAGGGCTCGAGCTTGCGGCTGATGTCATCGTTTAAGCTGTTTGAGCCGTCGATGGGAATGTTCTTGAACTTGGCGTCTCCCGCTCTCGAGAAATACTCGGTCTCAGAACGCTTACCCTTCTTAACTTTGCCGCTGATAAAATCCGCTTCAGTATAGTCCGCATTGATTATCCAATACGGAACATAGATGCCGCGGAGATTCTCAGGAGTGCATTTTGCTTTGACCGCCTTGGGCACGATCGGGTTCTTCAGAAATCTCTTCTCGATGTTCTTGATGGCCTCTTCCTTCGTTATCTTAAAAGGAACAATGCCGTCAGGTTTGTATTCTTTTGCGATCCTGTTGAACACGATCGCAGGGTTGCCGCAGAAGACACAGAAGGTCGAGACTTCAGTGTCGCTCGTTATGACTTCAGCGCCGCACTGGGGACATGTATAGACTCTCGTGTCGTAATAACGCGAATCAAGTCTGCTGTTGAAATCTTCAACGTCTTCAGGTCTGTATGAGCTGCCGCACTGGGCGCACTCGAGCTTCTGGGTTGACGGATTAAAGATCAGTCTGCCTGCGCAGCTCTTACATAAAACTGCCATCCATTTATCCTCCGAATTAATCTATCCCAATGGAGATAATTATATCATCGGATAAAAAAATTCTTATATATTCCGAGTGCATATATCGGAACAGTTTTCGAAAAGATTTAGAGGCAGATTGATAGTATAATATCAGTAGGTTAGCAAGGCCCGCGCGATGAGGACAGCGTATGTTTATCAACAAACTCAATCAGCTTTATAAACCAAAGAGGATCCTCTACTACGTAGACGCAGATGAGAATGCAGTCGCGGCATTTTACAGCGGGAAGATGCCCGATGAAGCGGGATGCTATGCCAATGCTTTCGGCACTTACGACTATCCCGGAATCTTCTATGTGAAGTCACTCGGGCGCCCTGTTATCGGCATTGAATTCAGAGATAATGATGAGAATATCGAATACCCTTCTGATCTGAAATCAATTGCGCTTGACGAAGCATTTTTCTATTCGATCGAGATCGATAACGAGATTGAAGTTAACTTAGATTCCATCAATGAGATTTTCACAAATATAAGAGAAGACGATGATGCGCACAGGAACTATAGCGACTTGTCGGTCAAGGAAGATCCTGAAGTCATAAGCGTTTTCTTGAGTGGCAAGAAGATCAGGATCTTATATGAGATGCAGATCGATTCTGACCACGCCATTGAGATCATCAACGACGAACACGACACCTTTGAGAAGAAGGAACTCTACACCAAGGCCTACATCGATCCGATCACGAATCACTATAACTGGAACCACCTGGTTCCCTTCCTCGAGATGCCGATGGACTACGGTATCAGCGACTATGCGTTCGTTCATTTTGATATCAAGGAATTCAGGGTGATCAACGAAGTCTATGGCCACATCGCAGCAAATAAAGTCCTGTGCAACGTCGTAAAGGCGATGAACGAATCGGACTTTGTCTATACGAGCGCCAGATGTCACAACGACAACTTCGCCATGATGATCAAGGACATGCCTGAGGAAAAAACTATCGAGAGGCTTCAAGAGTTTTTCGAAGACTTGTCACACCTGGAAGAAGATCCGAACTACAAGATCTACTACAGATGCGGTGTCGTTCCGATGCAGAGATCGATCCTGTCGGGCAACAGAGTCGCTGACGCAGGCAAACTCGCGCAGAAACTCGGCACGAATCACAACAAGACAGACATCGTCATCTTCACGGACAAGATGCACGAAGATATTTTGTGGAGCAACTACATCAAGGCCTATCTCGACACGGCCGTCGAGAACGATGAGTTTGTCGTTTATCTCCAGCCGAAGTTCGATATCAGGACTGAGAAGATCAAGGGCGCCGAAGCGCTTATCAGATGGAATTACAAGAAGAAGGAATTCCTCTACCCCGGCAAGTTCATTCCGTTCTTCGAGCGTGACGGATCGATCGGCAAGATCGATGACATCGTTCTGAAGAAAGTCTGCATGGCGTTCGACAAGTGGCGCAAAGAAGGCAGAATGCTCTACCCCGTATCGGTCAATCTCTCGCGCGACCGTCTCTACGACAAGAACCTCGTTAAGCACCTGACCGAGATCGTTGATTCATATGGCGTCTATCACGACCTGATCGACTTCGAGCTTACCGAGAGCGCATCTTACGATAACACCGAGCAGATGATCCACGTGCTGAACGAACTTCGTGACCAGGGATTCCACATCTCGATGGATGACTTCGGAACAGGCTATTCGTCGTTCTCGCTCCTCACGCAGATGCCGCTTGATACGCTGAAGATCGACAAGAGTTTTGTCGATAAAGTAGGCGTCGAAAACTTGATCGCCAAAGACGTCTCCGTCATTAGACACATCATATCTCTTGCGAAGGAATTGGGCTTCATATGCCTCGCTGAAGGCGCCGAGAGCAAGATCCAGATAGACGAACTAAGATCACTCGGCTGCGACGTCATCCAGGGATACTACTACAGCAAGCCGATCGCGATCGAAGAATACGAGAATAAATATCTGAACTGATTCCCGTCAGATCTCAAAAGGGAATTCTTTGATAGTGTTGCCCTCTTCATCAGTGACATTAAGCCTGAGCGCTTTGTCGTCGACCTTAAGGTCAAAAGGACTCTTAGTATCAAGATAGTAATCCAGGCCCGGATCTTTATCGTAATCATTGGTCTCATACGCCGTATTGGTGATCTTGCTGAGGAACAAGTTCCTCACTAAAAACAGGATCAGGTACGCGAGGAAAAATACGCCTAGCAGCGCGCCCAAAGTTATAAGCGCATAGACTGAGAACGTTATAAACGGCGACACCTGTGCGTTGAAGACGCATATTGCCAGAAGGAACGGAATTATTACCAGCATTGAGAACGGGATCCACTTCCATCTGCTTAAGAAATTGAGGATGTTGTCAGCGACATCCACACCGCTTGATGTGGGCGCACGGCCGCTGGCTTCGCCCGTCTGGCCGTTCACTGCAAACTGGTACTGAGATCCCTCAAATTCAACTGTCATGAACCATACAGGAAGCAGACAATATTTGGTCTGGATCTCGCTGAGCCAGTTAAGATTCTTCTCGGGTCTTACCTCATATTTATCGTACTTGTTGGCTATTACATCGATCTCAGCTGAAGCGAACTTATCCATTCTCTTCATTATCTTATCCGCAATATCCATGGGCAGGAGATCGTACTTGTTGGCGTAGAATCCCTGCAGATATTTGCTCTCGAACTTGACCATCTCGCTGTAATCAAAAGGCTCGATAGCTTCCATCAGTTTATTCGCAACATTAAGGGAAGCGTCAAACGGAACACCCTTAACATGGTAAGTCATTCTCGAATGGACTTCGTAGATGGTCTTCTCCAAGTCCTCGATCTTAAATCCTGTTCCGGTCATGTCAGAATTCATCTGGCAGTCGATAACCCAGAAAGGAACATAGAGCGCGGTCATCTTCGTCAGGCGGCTCTTGGTCTTAAATCCGAGCGGCGTATATTTTCTGCTCGCGAGCCATTCCTTCATCTTCTTCTCGGCCTGCTCTTTGTCTATCTTAAAGGGGATGATGTAATCCGGCTTGAACTCACGCGTCATCCTTCTCGTGATGAGCATCGGCGAACCGCAGAAAGGACACATCGTCGACATCGAATGCTCATCGGTAATTAGGGTCGCGCCGCAGCTGTCGCACAAGATCTCGTGACGCTTCTTGTCGTCTTCGCTCATCTCAACATCGCCCACATAATCGCGCTCTTTGGCGATGCCAAGGCAGCCCCTGGGTTCAAGGGTATCAGCCGAATAAACGTTACCGCAGTTGCGGCACATCATAAGACCTAATTCAGGTGAATATGTGATGTTAGATCCGCACGTCGGACACTTGATTGAATTGGTCGAAAGAGTTTCTGTCTTGCCGTCAGACGGCTTGCCAAAAGGAGTAGGTCCAACCGCATTTAACGGTCTGCTGTTCCACAATGCCACTTCGATTTACTCCTTAACACGATGCATTACTGCAGGATTCGATGCATGCGCCGACCAAGAACACCATCGCAATAAGACTTAACGCAGCCATAGCAATATAAATAAACATCAGGACTTTGCCGAATACGCTTCTGCTGTATCTGACCCTGACTATTATCATCAGGACGATGGCGGCGATATAGGCAGGCGTTAAGATCATTACACCAAATGACATTATTGTCAGGATCGAATCCTCGCTCATTCCCGTCAGACTCAAGATCCACATGATCACGCTTAAGATCAAGGGTAATACGAACGCCAGGCAGACCGATATAATGCACATGATGTTGGCTTTCTTCTTATCTTCCTTGGTGAACTCACGCTTGCCCTTTGCCTGAGCAGGTGCTTCATACGGCTGAACAGGTGCCTGCATAGGTGCAGCCATAGGAGCTGCCACAGGTATATAAACGGGCGCAGGTGCAGGTGCCGGAGCAGGTGCGGGAGCAGGAGCTGCTACAGGTGCGGGCGCAGGCTGAACCGGCATAGCTGCTGGTTTTGCACTTCCGCATGTCTCACAGAAGTTGCCGGTATTTCCGGCAGTACCGCAATTAGGACAGATCCAACTCTGATTCATTCCTTCACTCATAATCTTTACCCCTTATATGTTTTCGAAAACAAATCCCGCCCGGAAAACTACCGAACGGGATTATTATATCATTCATCTTAACAAGCGTTTATCCGAGAGTAGGCTGAATGCCTAAATGATAATAAAGATAAAGGATCACCGCGGCTACGAGCATACCGCCGATGTTGAGGATCAGGCTTATGATGCACCTCTTCTTGCTGGGAACAACATTCTTCATCGTAAGTCCCAGGATCGCAAAAACCACTCCGTGAATGCCTGTTAAAAACGATACCAGATTAAGTCCAAGCACAAAGCCGAACATGGCAGTTGCAATGCCCATCACCAACGCCCAGAACGCCATGTAGTTCTTGCGGGGTTTGGAAGTAGTAGGCGCAAAGAAATCAGACAAGCCTCCGAAAATCGGATCGACATGTGTTCCGCAGTTATCGCAGTATTCCTGCCCTTCGGATATCTCGCCACCGCACTTACGACAAATCATTATCAGACCTCATATTCTCTTTTAACCGAATTATAGATCCTGTCAAAACATCCGGGGCCTGCATCAAGATAGAGCGTGTGCATCGTTTTGATGTCCATGCCGGGATCTAATGCCCTGATCGCTTCTAATGTCTTCAATGTCATGTAGCAGCCGAGACCGTATGAGATTGCGATTCCGGGTGTCATGATCATATCATCTGAAGCGATCCTGGGCATGTCATCCGCGATGCCCGATAAATATGTTGACGCTTCTTTAGGAGTAAGTCCGTCGTAATTTATCAGGATATCGGCGAGGGCCTGAGCCATGTATTGCTTATATATATCACCCGTATAGATCAATCTGTCATCATCAGCCGTTCCGTACATTATCGCGGGGTTGTTCATGATGTATGTCGCCCAGCCTTCGACATAAGTGTTGGTTCCGAATGCGAGCAGATAGATGTGCTTAAGGTGGGTCTTATGGTAATTGTACTGGTACATGTGGCCCGGAATTCCTTCGTGGAAAACGACCTCTTTTGTCATAAGGTTATCAGGAAGGAATATTATCTCAAGCGACGGATCGTCAAAATATCTGGCGGCATAGACGCCTGACACTCCAACGGTCTTGAACATCGAAGGGAGCTTTACTATCTCATAATTGATATCGATTTCAGGAAAATATGCCCATGCTTTTGCCACCATGTTATCGAGCATCTCCTGATTGTCATTGCCGTCGATCTGCGCCCTTCCAAGATTCTCAGGTTCCATCGCAAGGACTTCTTCTAAGCCCTTCTTGATCTCTTCGATATCGCAGTCTTTCCCGATCTGACGTCTTAAGATGTGCGCATAGTATTCCCGGCCGTGCTCGAATCCTGCAAGACCCTTGTCATTAACATTGGTGCCGGCAAGGTCAGCTATGCGCTTGCAGCAATCGAGAAATTCCGGAACAACGACTTCTTCCATCACCTTATCAAACTCTTCGATATAAGCGTTTATCTCTTCTTCGGTGAGCCCTTCCACGTTGTTGATCTGCTCTATAAAAGACTCTCTGAACGGACCCGTCTGGCTCTCCTGCGCGAGCATGTAATATGAGTTGCTGCACGACGTGTAGTACGCCTCGATTGAGGCATAACCCCTTGCAGAGCGCTCTTCTTCGAACGCCATTACTTCATCGAAATACCTGTCAGTATCCTTAAGCAGTTCGAGATAAAGATCTGCCTCGCTCTTACTCCTGAACTCAATATATCCCGTCGTCAGATAAAAAGATCCGACGCTCATGACTTCGATCGCAGGAAGCATATATGCAAAGCCTTCGTACTGCTTGATGTATCTTTCTTCCTCGATGTTGAAAACTATCTGGTCGTAGAAGTCTCTGTCTTCCTTATCAAGACTCTCAAAATCGATCTTATAAAGTCTTTCCAAAAGACCCGTTAAATATTCGCATTCGCCCTTTATATCGCCCGGACCGACGTCACCCAGTGAAGGCTTATCCACAGTGATCCCAGCACCTGCCAGATCTCTGAAACACCAGCTGGCTCCGACATAATCACCGCTGAGTATATGCCTTATATAATTCCACTCGATGTCATTGAGTTCTGCTATTGCTTCGTCGCCTGATACCGTTCCTGTCTTTCTTATCGGATGAACCTTATCAACATCGTATTCCTGAGTCGGAAACTCCGTGTATTCCAGCTCATAAACTTCAGTCTTCTTCTCGAAAACAGATGAACAGGACACGGCGGTCAGCGCAAACGGCACCGCCATTATCACGGATAAAATCTTAACCGCTAATTTCTTCATTTATTCCCCGTCTCCGGTAATACCCATGTTTGCAACTATCGCAGCGGATGCACCGACGTACTCATTACACTTCTGGCCTAATATCCCGCGAAGTTTGATGCAGGTCAGATGACCGTATTTTTCAATGAACCTTCTGTCGAATTCTTCGACGTCTTTCTCGGTTCCGTTCTCTCTGATGAACTGTTCTGCCGCCAGGACCGCGCCGCACTTGCCGCCCTCGGATCTCGGGAACGGAGGCGTTGAGGTATTGGCGTTGTGCGCCAATGATAATGCGCTGTAAACTGCCTTCGAACAGTTCATTCCGTTGTGGTGATTGTCTCTTGCTATTGTCTCGTAGTCGATCATAAAAATTACCCCGCTTATCGCTACTATTCTATAAGTTAACCGCTGATTAGTATATAAGTATTCATAAGTAAAAATCTTGATTCTGATATAATTAAATCCAGTTGTGGGGTTATTGTTTTTCGTATTTTCGGAGGATAGAAAATGAAAAAGTTTCTGAAGATCACTGCCGGTTTAATGGTTCTTACCATGATGTTTTCGATCTGTTCCTGCGCTGAAACAAAGAAGTCAGGATCAGCTAACAGCGGACGAGTATACGCTGAAGAAGATCGAAAACCCGAATTCGGCCAGTTACCTTCTTTTTCACAGGATACATTAGGCTCACTCTTCCAGGTGTGCAGCGATTCTATGGGCAAGGATCTGTCGGAGGCTGAAGATGCGCTCGGCGATTTCTTCGGTACAAGACTTGAAGACCAGACCGGTTACATCTTGACCGATGAGCGAGCAGGTATAGTTACGACAATGCATGTTTATGTTCAGATGCTCGAGAAGGACGATATCAGATTCAACGGAATGGAGATCTGGGCTGATGAGAAGGACGGATATGTCAGAAGGATCTCATTCGCACTGGAAAACAGTGATTATACAACTGTCCCTATCGACGATACGCCCGAATTCAGAGAAGAGATAAAGGGACTGGGCTACAGCATCAACGATGCACTGGAAAGCATCGCAGGAACGCCCTTCGATTCAGGCTTATGTGCATGGGACGATGACTCGCCATACAACTGCTACCAAATATCTGACAGTTTTTATGCAAACGTTGAGCTCCGCGACTTCACGGAAGATGGCGGAAACGGTCTTATGTCTGTCGACCTGGTTTTCGCAGACTGCGACATACTGTTGTACTGATAAGTGATTTAGTCTCTGAAGTTTGCGCCCAAAGCAAACCAGATGCCGAAGCAGATTATCGATATGAGTGCAAACACGCCGCCGGCTGTAAATGTCGTATACAATGCCGAGCTGTTATCTGCAACAAAGTACGGAACCAGCACCTTCTCGGCGTTTGAATAACTGAATCCGATATTTTGCAGATAATCCATGGCATAGCCGTACTGCACGCCGCTCATCTCGTGAGCATATCCGTCGATCTGGATCGGCGTTATGGGCTTCTGGGTCAAATGCGAGAACCACTGTTTAGTATGGTCTGACACTGAATTCCATATGGTGTAATACTCGGGTTCAACCTTAACGATGAGGACCTTCTCTATATACTTCGGGTCGGAATCGTCATCAAACTGCGGGACAAGATAGTAATAGATCTTACTTCCGTCACTGCCCGGAATATAAAAGCCTCCCCAGGCATTATAAGTGCTGCCCGACACGCGGTTATAATTCTCTATCGAAGCGAGGTCGCAATCAGGTGAGTTAAGATCGACCCTGTTGAGGTCGCCGATAACATATCTGACGCCCATGTAGATAAAAATAGCAGCAGGAATCACGAGGACCACAGCCGTAATAAAAAGGGCCAGCCTCGGCCTGTGGATCGCAAACATTATTCCCCGGAAAAGCGTACGTGAACTCATAATGCGGTTCCCCCATATCAATCACAAGAACCCAAAACCATTAAGGTTTCCCCACCAACATTGTTCATTATAGCATGCGAAAATCCGTTAACGGCAAACAAAAAGACGACCGGATAACCGATCGTCTCTATTGGCGGAGAAGGAGAGATTCGAACTCTCGAAACCCTTTTGGGGTTTACACGATTTCCAGTCGTGCGCCCTCGACCAGGCTAGGCGACTTCTCCATAGTTCTTGTAAAATGCTCAATGATTGTATAATCTTTGGGTACCTTTGTCAACATTAAGAGGCGTTTCTGCCTTCCCAATTTATTGTCAAGGGACTATTACTGTGTTATACTTCATAGGCTTTGGTCTGCCCCCATAGCTCAGTCGGTAGAGCGCATCCATGGTAAGGATGAGGTCTCCGGTTCAAGTCCGGATAGGGGCTCCACAATGTAAAGGCTGTCTCATGTGAGGCAGCCTTTTTTGTTTTCAGAATCAGATATACATCATTATGACGCCGGCTATCAGCGATGCCACGCAGGTGCCGATCGCAACGACGAGCAGCGATTTCTCGAGGAAACCCAGCACCAGCGAGACAGCAAAGCCGAAGATCGCCGTGATGAATGAGCCTGTGGCGTAAAGGATCGCGGGGAACGTCATTGCGGATAAGACCGTATACGGAATGTAGTCGAAAAAGGCTTTGACAGCAGGCTTCTCGAGCTTTTTGCGGAAGAGGACGAACGGGATCATGCGGACGAGATAAGTCGTCAGCGCCATGACTATTAGGAGCGGTATGAACACCTTGTTGTCGAGCTTGCCGGCAGTGGTGTCGACCACTGTAGCAGCAGTCTCAGTCTTATAGAACGGTGCGAAGATGACAGTGAGCGCGACCAATGCTATGCCCAAAACGATAGCGGTAACTGTGCCTCCCTTACCTGATAAGAACTTACGTGCAAATACTGCGATGAGCGCTGAAGATACTGCTGCGATGATGGTCGCAAAGCCCGAAGATACGTGCGTTGACAGGAACGGGATATAGAAGAACAGGCATGACAGTATGCATGCGAGGATAGAGCCGTTCATTATGACCTTGTCGTGCTTTGCCTTTGGCAGGACGATCGAGACGAACATGCCGTAGATGCCGATGGCCAGGGCATTCGTCAAAAAGTCCGGGAATACCTGTCCGAGGATTGCGCCAAGGAGCGTTCCCGCTACCCAGCCGATTACCGGAAGGATCGTTAGGCCGAAGAAATACTTCGCGCCGAATTCATGCTTCTTGCTGACCGCAACACCGAAGATCTCATCGGTGATTCCGTATGCGAGCAATATCCTTAAGAGCGGAGTCATGGTCTTGTCGGCCTTCTGAGACAATGCGATGCCCATTAACGAGTAGCGCATGTTGATTACGATCTGCGAGATGATCATGGCGATTATGCCGCCTGCGGTGATCATGATGCCGAGGCCTGCAACCTGGCCGGCCGAAGTGATATTAGTAAGAGATATCAAAGCTGCCTGCAGCCATGACAGTCCCTTCGAGACGCATAAGATTCCGAACGTGAACGATACGGACAGGTAACCTAAACCAATGGGGAGACCGTCTTTGACGCCCTCCCCTAATGTGTAACCTTTAAATTCCGCGTTATCTGAAGTATTAGGCATAAAGCTCTCTTATCTCATCGAACGAGAAGAAGATGTCGAGGCTCGCCTTCATCTCCGCCGCGCCGTCTTCGCCGATGCCGATAACCTTCGTGACCGTCTCGGCAGAGCCGTCGATCTTATAGATCACGCCGTCGATGATGTAATACTTCTCGACCGGATCGAAGTTGCCGTCTTCATAAACCGTCGTGCGCGCGATGAAAATCGAATCACCGAGGTTGAAGTATTCGTCGATCTGGGTAGCGTTGCCCAGATTCTTCATCATCTGGAGCGACTCATACTTGCCGTCGGGGGAGACCGTATATGTGCATTCAGCAGCGACGCCGTTAGGAGTTGAACCGTCAGTAACCTTCTGTGTTGCCTCTGAAGAGTGCTCCCTCATGAATTCGTTGATGCCGAAGGTGTATTCACGGAACTTGTTGTCGATGTATGAGAAAGACATCGGATCAACAGACTCTGCAACCGTCGGCTGATTCTGCGAAGAGATTTTCTTCACGCATCCCGTGCCTGCGAAAACCAGCGCTGATACCAACGCCAAAACCATAAACGTCTTCCTAAAACCCAAACTTTTCATAATATGCTCCCAAATTGATAGAGTTCATTATTCTTTGCCGCTTGATTATAGCACATGGCATTATCTTATACTTATTTACGTTTAGTTTGAATTAAATTGTTTTTGTGATATAGTTCTTGTGCGCTAACTGCGCGAAAAAAAGAAGGGGTAAAGAATTATGAAAAGTACAAAGTTCTTAACAGCAGGCTCCATGATCCTCGCTTCAGTTATGCTTTTCGCAGGTTGCGCAGGCATCACACATGAGCCCGAAGTAGACGTAGATTCACTTAAGGAGATCGACGAGAATGATTTCTTCAAGGCACTCGAAGCAATCGGCATCGAGGAGTCTGACACAGAGATCATGGAAGACAGCTCATTCTCATTCAGCGGCGAAGACATCGATTACGAAGTAGAATACTGCATCGATGCATATGCTGAGAACGAGAACTACTACAGCTATGTTAAGTGTGTAGACGAAGATACTGCTATGGCACTTTTCGAGTACTACTACAGCGATTACAAGGACATCTTCGATGCTAAGGATTTCTCCGGAATCAGCAGCCACGAAGTTGGTTCAAACACAGCTTATGTTCTCATCGACGGCAGATACGATGATAAGGCTGCAAACACATACACACCTTATCACGATGCTATCTTCCTCAAGGGTGACACACTCGTTATCGCTATCGCAAGCGACTACGATCTCTCAATCGAGAAGGAAGTTAACACATTCCTCGACGCTTTGGGATATCCTCATCCTTAAGGTCATCTGACAAAGCAAATCAAAGAGGCGTCTCAAACGAGGCGCCTCTTTTGTTTCCATCCCTATTCCCTTTTTACTGGATCCTGATCTCTACAATAGGATGTTCACCTACCGCATCGTCATCAGGAACAAGTGTTACTACATAGTGGTCAGGTTTAAGCTCGACGTTATAAGCGATCATGCGTACAGCGCCTTCCGGAACTTCCGAATTAATGATGTTGCTGCCGCTGTCGCCGTCGATCCTGATCATATAACCCTTCTCGGCATTAGCTACGATTGCTGCTACTGCTGCCGAACGCTCCTCCTCGATATCGAATTCGCCAATCACGCAGTCCTTGGCTTCAAGAGTAACTTCGTAGCTTATAGTGCTGTTGATGATCGTGCTCTTCGCGGATTCAGCAACTGTCAATCCGATGCCTGCTGCAAGCATTACTACGGCTGCAATTCCGGCATAGAGGAATCTGATCTTCTTGTGGCTCTCAGGCTTTAAGAGAAGCAGGCCTACCGTGATAATGATCGGGCTTAAAAATCCGATAAGAAGATAAATTCCCAATACGGATCCGTAATCTACATTTGAAGTATCAACACTGGCAGAATCGGATAAGTATGCTGCCGATACTGATATAAGGTTGTTCGTAAAGTGTATGATCATCGACAGAATGATATTGTTCTTCTTAACTACCACATAGCTTAATACCATGCCGAGGATCATTGTCGAACCGAATCTTAGTATCGACACGTGATTGATTCCGAAGAGCAGGCCCATGATGAGGACGATGATCCAGTCATACTTTATGCTTCTGAAGTTGCTTAAGATCGCTCCTCTGTGCATAGCTTCCTCGCAGATCGCAGGAAGGAGCGCAACGATCAATACTGCCATCGGGTAATTCAAATCGCCATAGATAAACGATGTCAGTTCGCCGACTTCCGCTGCGCTGGCCGGGAAGATCAATGCAGTAACTGCTACTGAGATTATCGAGAGCGGGAAAGCTCCAAGGGTAAGAAAGATGCATCCTATGATCTCCCTGATCTTCACCTTCTTTATGGGGAACACTTCCTTGAGCTTCACCTTGCGGATGAGGCAGTAAACTACCGCGATCGCAAGGAAAGCAACTTCCGTAATTACTAATCCGGCAATTCCCAGATTTGTCTGCAGCGGTGCGCAGATAAAAATGAAAAATAACATCACTGCCGTAAACAGTACAAATCCCATCCAAGGGCGCAGTCTGCCCTGATCACTTATCTTTTCCATAAGTAATTCCTCCTATTATTCGTATAAAACAGTTGTCATTCAGGAATGTTTATTCGTGAATCGTTCGTTCCTTTTTAAGCTTGCTCATATTGACGAAAGCTTTGACCGTCGCTATTACCGACGCCACAAACAAGCCATACATAAATCCCGCGCATAAAGAGTTCAGCCACATAAACCTACCTTCTGCCGCCAGCGCGCTTATCACAACCGACAGATTAAGCGATGCTGCCAAGAACGTGATCACACTGACAAAGATCATATAAAAAGCCATGGTCTTCTGATATTGGATCTTCGAATCGATATCCGAATACAGTTCAATCCCGCCCGGATAATCTTCCTTCAGCGCTCTTACGTATACCCAGCAGGTGCCCGGATAGTTGATGTAACAGACGACCTTGATTCCCATCTCTTCCAAGAACTTGAAGTACTTGATGTTCTCGGTGCTCTCTCCCCATCCCTTGAGGAAAAGTTCCTTGTATATATACTTGTCCGGTTCCGTCTCTTCGAAAACAAAAGTGAATCTTCCTGCGTGCTCAAGAGAATAACCGTGTGAAGCCATCTCATTGACCCAGGCCTGCTCCTTCTCGAGCTGCCAGATCCAAAAGATCTTGTGAATGACTCTACGCATATCAGTTTCCTCCCAACAGCCTCTTGCCGTTATCGACCAATTCCGAGAGTCTTGCAAGTTCTTCCTTGAGCACGTTCATTCCGCTCTTGGTTATCACGTACTCCTTTTTGCGGCTCTCCGGATTCTCCGGCAGGGCATCTATCCATCCCTTCTCTACGAGCGAATTGAGCGCTCCGTATAATGTGCCCGCAGCGAGCTTCACCCGCCCGTTCGACAGTGTTTCCACATTCTGGATTATTCCGTATCCGTGCAGTGGCTTCTGAAGCGACAACAGTATGTAAAAGACCGCTTCCGTTAATGCTAACTGTGGCATATCCCTTATTCCTCCTTTATATCGGCTTCCGATATATCGTAACCCGAGTATATCGCCTCCCGATATAGTTGTCAAGAGTTTTAATTGTTTTCGAAAACAGTCACAAAACAAAAGAGGCTGTCTCGTATGAGACAACCTCTTTGAATCGGTAATGTGAGAGTTAATTACTTAACTTCTGCGTAAGCCAGGACGTAAGGATCCTTGAGGCTCTCGTCAGCAGCTACGACTACAACATAGTAACCCTTTGTGATCTTCTTGGAGCAGTCAATGTTGTAATAAGCTGTGCCGTCGCCGTATTCCTCAGGTACTACAGTGTCACTGAAGATAGGCTTAGCGAGATCGTCCTTATCGAACTCCTTATCCTTGCTGTAGTAGTAAGCATAATAGATCTCGTCTTCAGCGTCTTCATTTACTTCGATTGAGAAACCGAGAGTATCTGTATCTGTGTTGTAGACACCTTCCTTATCCATTGTGCCGTCATAGTCCCACCATCTTGCTTCTTCGATGTAATCGTTGAAGTCTTCGTCGTAGATGACGTACTTCTTGCCGGAATCAACTTCGTCCATTCTCTCGATACGATCGATGAATGTGCCGCCGATTGCGCCGTTAAGAAGAACAACGATACCGACAACGATAAGAGCAACAACTACAACGCCGATAGCTGCCAGTGCAATGATGAGGCCGACCTTGCTCTTCTTCTTGGGAGCTGCAGGCTCAGCAACAGGAGCTGCGGGCTCAAGAGGGCCTGACGGCGGAGCGAAAGGAACTGCCTCAGCTGCGGGAGCTGCTACAGGTGCTGCATCTACGGGAGCTGCTGCAACGGGTGCTGCTGCGAAAGGTGCAGGAGCTGCTTCAACAGGAGCTGCCTCTACAGGTGCAGGTACGAACGCAGGTGCTGCAGATGCTGCATCAAAAGCAGGATCATCAATGGGATCTGCAATAGGCTCAGCTACAGGTGCGGGTTCGATTACAGGCTCAGCTACAGGAGCTGCCTCAACTACGGGAGCAGGCTCAACTACGGGTTCAGCCACAGGTACTGCTTCAGCTACAGGCTCAACTGCCGGTGCTGCAGGTACTTCGGGTTCAACTACGGGAGCTGCTTCTACTACGGGTGCTGCCTCAACAACGGGCTCAGCAACGGGTGCGGGCTCGATTGCGGGAGCTGCTTCTACTACGGGTGTGGGCTCTACTACAGGAGCGGGCTCTACAACGGGTGCAGGTTCAACAACAGGTGCTGCTTCTACAACCGGTGCTGCTTCTACTACAGGAGCGGGTTCAACAACAGGTGCAGGTTCTGCAACGGGAACTGCAGCTGCAACAGGTGCTGCCTCAACGGGAGCAGGTGCAGGTGCTGCTTCGGGTGCAGGTGCAGAAGGTGTTAACTTGGAACCGCACTTAGCGCAGAAAGCTGCTGTCTCTCTGACTTCGTTACCACAATTAGGACAAAACTTAGCCATTTTTCTATCCTCCATTATTTTTTAACTTATAAATAATAACACATATAAAGGCCGCTTGCGCGGTAAAACAAGGCAAAAACAAGGATTGGGGACAAATATTTTTGTCCCCAATCGAAGAATTTACAAATTAATGTGAACCATATCAGTTGCTCAGGAAATCGATTGCCTCGATGTAGCCGTCAAAACCCTTGCTGGTGATTGTTTTCGAGCAATAGTAAGACACATAGGAGATCTGGCGGAAATCCTCTCTCTCCTTGAGTCTGGAGATGTGGACCTCGACCGCCGGAATGTTAACGGCCTTGAGCGCGTCGAGCAAAGCGATGGACGTGTGGGTGTATGCGCCGGGGTTGATGACGATTCCGTCGACTTTATCAAAATATGCCTGCTGGATGTAATCGACAAGGGTGCCCTCGTGGTTGCTCTGAAGGCAGTTTACTTCGATGCCCTTCTCAGCGCAGTGCGATTCGATCATCTTAACGAGGTCATCGTATGTCTCAGAACCGTAGATCTCGGGTTCTCTGATGCCGAGCATGTTAAGGTTAGGTCCGTTAAGTACAAGTATCTTCATTTCAGTGTCCCCAGGATATCTGCGATCGCCTTGTCGTAGAAATCGTTCTTTTCTTCAAATCTGTCATAAGAGAATCTGTAATCGCACCAGGTCTCGTACTTGTCCTTGCGCTGCTCGTAGAGTTTCTCGACGCCGTGGAGTTGTGAGATCGGTCTGTTCTTATCGGTCAGTGCCGTGAGCGGACGCTCGAGATAGAAGACGTTGGAGTTGCAGCGGACATAGAACTTGTTGACGTCGCGTGTCACGATGCCGCCGCCGCATGAGATGACGAGTCCGCTCTTGGGCAGGAATTCTGCAGCAATCTCGCATTCCATCTCTCTGAAGACGTCCTCGCCGGGGCCATTCAGAACTTCAGCCGGAGTCTGTCCGAACTTCTCAGCAAAAGCGATGTCCAGGTCGACCAATGTGCGTCCTGTGACCTTCGCGATGTTCCTTGCGAGGAGTGATTTGCCTGAGCCCGGCATGCCGATGATGGTGATGTTGAGCATGCGGTTCTCGAGGATCTTAATGACCTTCTCAATGAGTTCGACTGCTTCGTCAGGTACGTATTCTGCGCCCTGCCCGCTGTCGGGATTACCAAGAAGTTCTGCGCCTGCGATGTCGCCTGCGAAAATTCTTGAAGACTTATAAGCCTGTGCGACGAGCATCGCAAGACCGCCGCATGTCTTCATTCCGAGTTCTTCTGCTTCCTGCAGGAACTTGGTTCTCGAAGGGTTATAAACAACGTCTGCGCATGCTTCGAGAGATGCAAATTTTGTGAGGTCCAAAAGTTTGTTATCTACCTTCGGGAACATGCCGACAGGTGTGCAGTTTACGATGACCTGAGCATCGCCTGCCTTGTCGTAAACGTTGTTATAGTTGATCTCAGTTTCCAAGTCGCATGCATAAGTCTCAGCTGCGCCAAGAGTCTTCAATGCATAGAAAACTGCCGAAGCTGCACCGCCCGTGCCGAGCACGAGGACTTTCTTGCCGGATACGGAGATACCCTTGCGCTTAAGCATGTATATAAATCCGAAGTAGTCGGTGTTCCATCCTTTTATCTTGCCGTCTTCGAAAAGGACCGTGTTTACGCTGCCCGTCGTGCGTGAAGCATCGTCAAGTTCATCGCACATTGCGCATGCATTTTTCTTGTAAGGGATCGTAACGTTGAAGCCCTTGAAGACGCCGCTCTTGAAGAGTGTCTCTAATTCTTCGGGCTCGCGCTCGATTACGGAATATGAATAAGATGAATCGAAGAGACTGTGGATCTCAGGTGAATAAGTGTGCGCGAGAGTTCTGCCTAAGACGCCGAACGCAGGCTTCTTCTGGTGAACCTTAGAGATGTCCATCAGAGTCGTAAAGAGTTCTCTGACATAAGGTCTGCTCTCGAAGCCGGCAACTTCTTCTAGTGCCTGAAACTTCTCTTCTTCTCTGGCGGGGACATAGACGTCGACGCCGTTTTCTCTTTTGATGTTACCGATCTCACGGCATGTCGCGATCCTCTCCTCGAAGAGATCAAGAATGCTGTTGTCGATCTCGTCCAATTTTCCTCTGAGTTCGTTTAAGTCCGGTCTCTCACTCATGGGCTTATCCTCCGTTACATTGATACAAGAAGCAGATCGTAAAGTGCTATTGCTGCTGCGGCTTCAACGACAGGTACGGCGCGCGGTGCGACGCACGGATCGTGTCTGCCTTCAATATTTATCGTCGTGTTTTTGTGTTCCTGAAGATCGACTGTCTCCTGTGATCTGGAGATGGAAGGTGTCGGCTTCATCGCGATATCGAAAACAATCGGCGCTACATCTCCAAGACTTATTCCTCCTTGGATTCCGCCGCTGTGATTTGTCTTCATTGTGAGGTGGCCTTCGTTATCGAAAACAAACGCATCGTTATTCTCTGAACCCCTGAGGTCAGAGCCCTCAAACCCGTTGCCGAATTCAACACCTTTAACTGCGGGGATCGCATAAAGGATCTGCGCAAGCTTTGCTTCGATGCCGTCGAAGATCGGTCCTCCGATACCTTCAGGGAATCCGTAAACAACGCACTCGATAACGCCTCCTACTGAGTCGCCATCCATTCTCGCCTGCTCGATCTTCTCCTTCATGAGCTCGCCCTTGGCATCATCTACAACAGGGAATTCTTTATCAGCAACCTGCAGAAGTGCGGTTCTGAATCCTTTGTCATTCACGCCGTGATCGAAGTAAGTATCGTCGCTGATGCCTGCAACTTTTTTGAGGTGCGCGCTGATCTGGATGCCGCGCTTATTCAGTTCCTGAAGCGCGATGGAACCAGCAATGCACAGAGGCGCGGTCATGCGTCCTGAGAAGATTCCGCCGCCAGACTTCGAAGCCTCATCGCCGTAGAGAAGTCTTGCCGCATAATCTGCGTGTGAAGGTCTCGGGCAGTTAATTATCGAAGCATAATCCTTGGGCTTCGTATTCGTGTTGATGATGTATCCGTGAAGCATCGCGCCGTTGCGTTCGAAGATGACTTCGTCAGCTTCCTTGCGCGGTGTTGACCAGGCATTCTTGCCGGGCGCGCGCCTTGCCATGAATGCAGCAGTCTTTGCTGTATCAGGCTGCACGTCTTCGGGTAGTCCGTTTATGTAAACACCGATCGCCTCACTGTGCGATTCGCCGTAGATCATTATGTCGAGGGCATCACCCTGATATGTGCTGCTGGAACTCATTAAACAAGCATCTCCTTTTCCAAAACTTTCCTGAACTCGGGAAAGGATTTATCGAGGCAGTTGATATCGTCTAATTCGATCTCTCTGCCCGTGGCTGCTGCGCACAAAACTGCCGCCATCGCCATCCTGTGATCGCCCGACGAAGTGAGCACGATATCGTCTGCGATCTTATCTATATATTCTATCGTAATTGTGTCTTCTTCGAGCGTTACATTTCCGCCTATCGCAGATAACATTTCCGTGATGGCCTTCGCTCTGTCAGACTCCTTGATGCGGAGTCTCTTGATACCCTTGAGCGTTGTCTTCTCTGCTCTGAATGCACCAAGCACCGCCATGTAAGGAACGATGTCCGGAATGTCGCTGCAGTCCATCTCAAGGATCTTCCTGACGGGATTAATCCTGCTGTCCATAACGAAGATCGTGTTGTCTTCAACGAGGTATGTAATTCCCGCAAGTTTTAAGAAATGCATTATCTCTCTGTCGCCCTGAACGGACTCCATATTAAGTCCCGATACCTTTGCTGAACCGCCGCGGATAAGGCTTCCCAAGCAGAGCAAAAATGCTCCGTTGCTCCAGTCGCCTTCAACTTCGAACTTGCCATCGGGAACAGCTATAGCAGTCTTCGCAGGGACCTTAAATGTGTCACCTTCTCTGGTGATGTTTATTCCGTATTTTGCGAGTGCTGCAACAGTAAGTTCGATGTAGTGGATCGATGCGATACCGCCTGTTACTTCAACAGCAGATTCGCCGTCAAAAACCGACAGCGCCATAAGGAGTCCCGAGATATACTGCGACGATACAGAACCGTCGATAACATATAGACCGGGCTCTATATTTCCTGTAACGGTGATCTCGTTTGCTTCCTTATCTTTTGTGATAGAAACGCCGAACGGTGCGAGGCACTCTGCGAGTTCTTCAATAGGTCTGTCAATTAATCTTCCGCGTGTTTTGAACACGAGTTTTTTGACGCTTCCGGACTTGCACGCAAGTGCTACGGGGATCATGAAACGGAGCGTCGAACCGCTCTCGTTGCAGGGGAGGATAATCTCTTCTGAATCATTGTTTTCGAGCGCACGAAGGCAGGCCTTAGTAGCCCTGATATCGTCGTTGTCTTCGGGTGATTCATTGAGATAATCTCCGCGCGCGCCGAGGATGAAGTTAACGATGAGCTCCCTGTGATAGACCGACTTCGAAGGCGGTGCCTTGATATCCAGATTCTGTTGTCTGCAAGCTATTCTCATACGGACAAAAACTTCAGGAACTCCTCTGCTGTCATCTTCTTGATCTCGGCCTTGCCGATCTTATTTACAAGTATAACCGATAAAGTATCGCCGCGCTTCTTCTTATCGTTCATGGCGCCCTCCACGATCGCTTCAGGCGTGATGTCATCGCTTACCGGAAGATTATAGAGTTTGAGCAGATTCTTCATCTTCTCAGCGTCATCAGAAGCCAACGTTCCTGCTCTGACGCTTGCGTCGATAACAATTCCCATTCCCTTGGCAACGCAGATTCCGTGAGGCTTTGTAAAACCGCTGTCGCGCTCGATTACATGGCCTACTGTGTGGCCGAAGTTTAGTGTCTGGCGTCTGCCGTTGTCGGTCTCATCTTCACCAACAACGCTCGCCTTGTCAGCGACGTTCATGCCGACGATCTCAGCTAAGAGATCCTCGTCATCTCTGATGTTGCCGTTTGCTTTCTCTAGTTTATCGAAGAGGTCCAAGTCCATTATAAACGCGTGCTTGGTGACCTCGCCCATGCCCTCCGTGAACACTTCGTCAGGAAGGGTCTTGAGGAACGAGATGTCTTCTAAAACAAGTGAAGGCTGCCAGAACGCGCCGACCTGATTCTTGCCCATCGGAATGTCGATTCCGGTCTTGCCTCCGACCGAGGCATCTACCATCGCAAGGAGCGATGTCGGAACCTGGATGACCTTGATTCCGCGAAGGAATGTCGAAGCCGCAAAGCCCGCCATGTCGGTCGTTACGCCGCCGCCCAAGCCGACAACGAAGTCAGTTCTGGTAAATCCGGCCTCGGCCATCTTGTTCCACATGCCAGAGATCTCATTGATGTTCTTATTCTGTTCACCGGCCTCGAAAACATAATCCGTAACTTCGAATCCTGCGCCTTCGAGCTGGGCCTTAACCTTATCAAGATAGAGCGGCGCAACATTGCTCTCTGATACGACCAGGGCCTTGATGGCACCGGGGGCAAGCTTCTTTGTTTCTTGACCGAGGAGCTCTATTGCATCTTTGCCGATAATGACATCGTAACTTTTTGAAGCTGCGTTTACACGGACGGTTCTCATATGCCGTCGACCTCCTCTTTTATCTTTCTGCCCTCATCGAGCAGGTCTCTTAATTCGTCGAAGTTATCTTCTTCCAAAGCCTTCTTGTACTTACCAAGTTCTTCCTGCAGATGGTCGATCTCAAAGATCAGGTTGTCTTTGTTCTCCAAGAAGAGCTGTGTCCACATCGTGGGGTTGAGCCATGCGACTCTCGTCATGTCCTTGTATGAACCTGCAGAGAAACCCTTGTGGTTTCTGGCAGAAGGGCTCTTGATATATGCGTTTGATACGAGGTGTGCCATCTGTGATGTGAAAGCGATCATCTTGTCGTGCTCGTCTGCGTGGGACAGATGGTAGCTGCCGAATCCGCAGGGTGACAGAAGTTTCTTTACTCTGTCGAGCAGGAACATGTCGTCGAATACCGGAGGTACTACAACCATCGGTGCGCCGAAGAACATGTCTGATCTGGCGTATGTCATGCCTGAGAATTTTGTTCCTGCCATCGGGTGGCAGCCTACGAAGAGAAGGCCGTTCTCTTCTGCGATCTTGAAGCACTTCTCGCATACGAGGCGCTTGGTTCCGCAGGCGTCGATGATCATGCCTTCTTTATTGAAGTGATCCTTATGAGTTTCCATCCAGTTGATGCTTGCTTCGGGATAGAGCGAGAGGATAACGAGATCGCACTTGCCCAGATTCTCATCTGTCAGTTCATCATCAATGATGCCCTGCATCTTAGCCATCTGAGTAATAGACTTCGTACGGTTCCATCCGTAAACGATAGCTTCATCATCGCTCTTGTATGCCTTTGCGAATGAGGCTCCGATAAGACCTAATCCGACTACACCGACTGTCATCTTCATTTATTCCACTTCCTTCTTTTCGAGCTGATATAAAAAGAACGCTGACATTAATCAGCGTCCCTTAATTACATAATACTTCTTGCCTTAGCGATTGCGTCCATTACCTCAGTGAACTGCGCAGGTGTGAGCTGCTGAGCTGCATCTGAGAGCGCCTTCTCGGGATTGCAGTGAACTTCGATCTCGAGCGCGTCCGCACCGGAAACTACCGCTGCCATGGACATGGGCTTGATGAGATTGGACTTACCCGTAGCATGTGAAGGGTCACCTACTACAGGCAGGTGTGTGATCTGCTTCAATACTGAGATTGCGCTGACATCGAAAGTATTTCTCGTGTATGTCTCGTAAGTTCTGATACCTCTCTCGCAGAGGATAACGTTGGGATTGCCCTCGCTCATGATGTACTCAGCGCTCATGAGGAGCTCCTTGATCGTAGCAGACAGACCGCGCTTCAAGAGGATCGGCTTGCCTGTCTTACCGAGTGCCTTCAAGAGGTCGAAGTTCTGCATGTTGCGTGCGCCGACCTGAAGGAAATCTACGTCCTCAAAAACAGGGATCTGCTCAGGGCTCATGATCTCGGAGCAGATGGGAAGTCCTGTTTCCTTCTTAGCTTCGAGCAGGAGTCTGATACCCTCTTCGTGAAGTCCCTGGAAATCGTAAGGAGATGTTCTCGGCTTGAACGCGCCGCCTCTGAGGATCGTAGCGCCGCATGCCTTAACTGCTCTTGCAGCGTTCATGATCTGCTCTTCGCTCTCAACAGAGCAAGGACCTGCGATAACTGCGAAGTTGCCGCCGCCGATCTTAACGCCGCCGACATCAATAACAGTATCTTCCGGATGAAACTTTCTGTTTGCCTTCTTGAAGGTCTCAGAAACTCTCGTTACCTGCTCGATGATGTCTAAACCCTGAAGCATATCGATATCGACCGTTGATGTGTCACCGATGAGGCCCAATACCGTGCAGTACTCACCCTTGGACTCGTTGACCTTAAGTCCCTTATCCTCAAACCATGCGATGAGGCTGTTGATCTGCTCTCTTGTTGCCGTGTTCTTCAATACTGCGATCATGTTGTTAATCTCCTTCGATTATGGGTTAGGATTCCCTTGTGATCCACCTGATTTAACTTGAATAAAAAACGCTGCGGGGCTCTTTGCGTACCCTGCAGCGTTATTCAAATCAAATCATATCTTTGGTTTCTTTGGCGCTAGCAAAAGCCGCTTTAGTTCGTCTCCCTAAAGTAGTAGTAATAGCTATACGCATAAAAGAAAACCGCAGTCTTCATAAGGAATCTCCTTGAATTAAACTGCGGTTATTAAATCACACCTTCTTGCATATTGCAATAACTAATACTGAACTAATAGGTTTTACGCGAAATCTTCGAGGCCCGTCTTCTCATGGATCAGCTCAACGACTCCGTCGGGTTCCATATTGAGCGCTACAGCGATCTCGTTGTTCATTCTGTTCCTCGCATCGATGAGTGCACGCTCGTCCTGCGCATTAAGGTGCTTGCCTTCCTTCGCCAGCTTCTCGGCATGCCTGTTGATCAGGTAGATGAGGCCGACGATGTCCTCTCTGCTGCCGTTGACGATGATGTCGGTAAATGTAGCCTTGCGCTCGTTGCGGTCCTCGATCCAGCTGCAATTGTCGATCGGGAGCTTATCGAGCAGAGCGATGGCCTCCTTCTTCGAAGCTACCGGTCTGATCCTGCTGACCTGCGCCTCATTATTGAGCGGAACATAAACGAATTGGGATCTTGTTACAAAGAGAGGCTTCAGAACGTAATACTTCTGCGGCTTCTCTTTGAAAAAGCTAATGTCTTTTATATCATCAATCTGGCAGACGCCGCTGCCCGCGTAAACGATGTTATCACCTATCTTGAAGCCCATCTAAACCTCCCTTTCATTAAAGTAAGCACTTAAATTAGTCAAAAAATTTTATAAAAATCGCGAAAAACTATTTGTAAAATCGGAATTATGGTATATACTACAAGATTTATTTTAGCATGGTAAAAAAGAGATTGCCGCATGGCAATTTCTACAAAAATCGCTCTATTATAACGATTTCGTTTGACTTTATCGGGTTTTGGCGGGCGGTTTTATGCCTTTTCGCAAGCTTCTTTGATTCTTTCGATCACGATCTCCAGAGCCTTGATGCGCGCATACTTCTTATCGACCGATTCCAGGATGTACCACGGAGCAAATTCCGTCGATGTTTTCTTGATCATCTCGTCGATCGCCGTCTCGTATTTGTCCCACTTTTCGCGGTTGCGCCAATCCTCATCAGTGATCTTCCACTGCTTCTCCGGATTTGCCTGACGCTCCTTGAATCTCTTGAGCTGTGTCTTCTTATCGATCTGTACCCAGAACTTGATCACGACTGCGCCCCAGTCCGTAAGTTCCTTCTCGAACTCGTTGATCTCGTTATAGGCGCGCTGCCAGTCGTTCTCCGAGCAGAATCCTTCAATCCTCTCAACCATGACTCTGCCATACCAAGTGCGGTCGAAGATCGCAACGTGACCTGTCCTCGGGAGCCTCGTCCAGAATCTCCACAGGAAGTGTCTTGCCTTCTCGTGCGGCTCAGGACTTGCGATCGGCAGTACCTCGTATCCTCTCGGATCGAGCGCACCCGTGATTCGCTTTATGTTGCCGCCCTTACCTGCTGCGTCCCATCCCTCATACGCGATGATGACCGGGATCTTCTTCCTGTAGAGCTTGTTATGCAGGTCCCTTAACTCGTCCTGCAGCTCATCGAGCCTCTTCTCATACTCCTCATCAGTTAATTCCTTGCCCTTCAGATCGACTTCCTTAAGCAGAGGAGTCTTCTTGAGCTTGAACGTATTCTGCAGAATCGGCGCAGCCGTATTGCGGTTCTTGAGCGCCGTCTCGATTCCCTGGTTAAGGAACTCCAAGACCTGGAGCTCTGCAAACTTCTTATCCTTACTGTCGATGATGTACCACGGTGCCGTCGGATTGTTCGTATCCTTCAGGTACTGGTCGTAAACCTCAATCGCATCATCGTAGTGCTTATTCTCATACAGGTCGCCCTTATCAACGCGCCACTTCGTATCCTTGTCATCGAGGAGCTTCTCCAGACGCTCCTTCTGCTCCTTCTTTCCGATCTGGAAGAAGAACTTCATAACCAGATATCCGTTATCAACGAGCGACCTCTCCGTCCTGTTGATCGAATCAATGCGCTCCTCGTATTCCTTATCGTCCAGGAGATCCTCCATCCTCTCGTCCGTGATCTCCTCCATCCAATATGTATCGAAGAAAGCAAACTTGCCCTTCTCCGGAATCTCCTTCAGATACCTGTAAAGGAACGGATATCTCAGATCCTCCTTGCTGGGCTTCGGGAACGTCTTAACCCTGAAAAATCTCGGATCGATATTCTTAATTATCTTGCCGAGCACGCTGCCCTTACCTGCGGCGCCCCATCCTTCAAATATGACCATTACCGGAAGCCCTGCTTCCTTTATCTTCATCTGCGCAGCAAAAAGCTTCGCTCTCTCATCAGACAATCTCTGCGCGAACTCTTCATCTTCCGGCTTAACAGCCTTCACAAAATCCTTAAGCATATGGGCCTCCTTCACAATTCAAATTTTCTTTATACCTTAATTATGGGAACCTCCCGCCCATTTTGTAAGTCGTTAATTGCGATATTTTCGGTGTTTTTGATTGTGCAGTTAACATAGGTAATAAGTAATTAAATAAAGACGGCCGCTGTCCCCTTGTCGTTTTTGTCGCACTTTTGTCGTTGTAAACCGACAAAGCCTCACCTTATAATCCCGGTATGCAGATCCTTACACCCTACATTCCCAAAGAATACCTCGCCCTGCGTATCAACTACTGCAGGCAGCAGCTGGCTGGGCTGCCGGAAGTGACAGTAACCAATCGGGTGATCAAAGGTGTCAAAAGAGATGTCTATGTTTGCAAGAATCACTCTTATTTTCCAAACACCAAAACGGGGATGCAATTACAACTGATTATGGAGAAAAGAACGGAAATCAAAAGCAAACTTTCTAAATACAAAGGCCTCTGGGATAGCGCTTTTATCGGCACACCTCCACCTGATATCCGTCCGCAGAAGATAAGAAGAAGATATATAGACGCTGCCGGCGATTCTGTAATCCTCGACAGGAAATTTTTCGACAGCCTTAAGCACGATTCCAATCCATATTATCCTGAGCATAAAACAGTCTATTACAATGGCACTTACTACAGGTCGGCTGCGGAAGCAGACATCGCCAGGTTTTACACAGAAGAAGGTATTCCATTTAAATACGAACCGGAAATATGGCTGAACGGAATGAAGACCGCTATTTATACAGACTTCGTTATTCTCATAGAAGAACTCAATCTGTGTAAGTTCCATGAACACTTTGGTCTAAAGCACGCAGCTGACTACAGCCGCAAGACTTCAATTACCTACAACAATTACTCAGGTGCCGGACTGCTCCCTGAACTGGATGTCTTCTACACATATGATGTGGATGATGTGCCTTTTGACATCAGGAGCGTCGTCACCAAACTGAATTCTGCAGTCTTCGATTCCCTATTAGGTGTGGATATTCCTATATAGCCAGACGGGTTTTTGCTGTCAGTTTTTGCAGATAATATGCAGTCAGTTTTTTGTCTAACAATTATCGGCCAAAAAGTTGGAAGAAAAGTTGGATTCTAGCAAAATCCGACTTTTTTGCCAACATTTTGTCCTCAAAATGTTGGACGTTTTGCAGACACGCGTTTCAGATCTCGCAGGCCCGCATCTGCCAACCAGAAGATATTTCCACCCATAAAAAAGGGGGCAATCGCCCCTCTTAGTATCGTGATTAGTTTATAACTGCCTGTCAGCTGGCTCTGATCTCTTCGAGCAATGTCTCGAAATCAACCTGGTCAAGTTCCGCTTCTTCCTTCAGGTCTGCGAAGCTCATGCTGGGCATTGTAGTGACGCTGTGCTCGCTTTCATTGTGGTCGTGAGATAAAGTGAAATCTTCCATAGCAGCAACACCCTTATTAAGTTATTTCTCGTATTGTACTACTACTTTTAAAATTTCCATGAGGATTTTTTCAATTGTAATAAAAACATAATTTAGGACCTTGCCGCGGAGTCCTCGAAAAGCAACACCCCCCAATAAAAAACTCCCGCGAACCGGCGGCACGCGGGAGCTTATTGTTTATAACACCTTAGTCCTTAAGACTTAATACCTTTGCACTCATTGACATACTGTCTGATGGGTCCGATGTCGGTGTACTTCTTGACGCCGTCGCCGTCGGGGATGATGAGGACGGGAACGTTAACGATGTCGAACTGCTTTGCGAGTTCTGCGTCGTCGTCTGCGTAGATGAGCTCGTAGTCGAAGCGCTGCTCATCGAACATTGCCTTTACAGCCTTGCACTTAGCGCATGTGTGTGTTGTGAAGAGCATCGGCTTGGTTCCGATTGAATCGGGAGCGGGCATGAGGTCGGGCAGCTCCTTGTCTTCAACGGGAGTAACCGTAACGGTTGCTGTTCTGGGCTTCAGTGTTGAGTTGCATGTGTCGTATGTCTTTCTGTCCTTGAACTCCTGGAGCTTACCGTCGTTCCAGTTCTTGACCGGACGATAGTAACCTGTGATACGGCTGTAGGTCTCTGTCGGGTTGCCGCACTCAGGGCAAGCCTTGACTTCGCCCGGGAGGTAGCCGTGAGCGGAGCAGATGGAGTATGTAGGAGACATTGTGTAGTAAGGCAGTCTGTAATTCTCGGCGATCTTTCTTACGAGAGATGCTGCAGCCTTCCAGTCAGGGAGACGCTCGCCTAAGAATGCGTGGAATACCGTACCTGATGTGTAGAGTGTCTGGAGGTTATCCTGGACATCAAGTGCATCGAAGATGTCTGATGTGAAGCCGACAGGAAGGTGTGAGCTGTTGGTGTAGTAGTATACGCCGGAAGCTTCATTTGCCGTGATGATGTCAGGATATCTAGCCTTGTCGTGCTTAGCGAGACGGTAAGCTGTGGACTCGGCAGGTGTAGCCTCGAGGTTATAGAGGTCGCCGTACTTCTCCTGGTATTCGGAGAGCTTGTTTCTCATGTGGTTGAGAACGTCTGCAGCGAACTTCTGTGTCTCTTCGTGTGTGAGATCCTTTCTGATCCACTTAGCGTTGAGACCTGCCTCGTTCATACCGACCAATCCGATTGTGGAGAAGTGGTTGTTGAATGTTCCGAGGTAGTGCTTGGTGTAAGGATAGAGACCTTCCTCGAGGAGCTTTGTGATCGTGTTTCTCTTGATCTTGAGAGATCTTGCAGAAATGTCCATGAGGTGGTCGAGTCTCTTGTAGAAGTCTGCCTCATCGGAAGCGAGGTAAGCGATACGAGGGATGTTGATCGTAACAACACCTACGGAACCTGTGGACTCGCCTGAACCGAAGAAACCACCGGACTTCTTACGGAGCTCACGAAGGTCAAGACGCAGACGGCAGCACATTGAACGTACATCGGAAGGCTCCATGTCGGAGTTGATGTAGTTGGAGAAGTAAGGGATGCCGTACTTTGCAGCCATCTCGAAGAGAAGCTTGTTGTTCTCTGTCTCGGACCAGTCGAAGTCTCTTGTGATGGAGTATGTAGGGATCGGGTACTGGAAGCCGCGGCCGTTAGCGTCGCCTTCGATCATGATCTCGATAAAAGCCTTGTTGACCATGTCCATCTCGGCCTTACAATCCTTGTACTTGAAGTCCATCTCTTTGCCGCCGACGATACAGTTCTGCTCAGCGAGGTCGTTCGGAACTGTCCAGTCGAGAGTGATGTTTGTGAACGGGCTCTGTGTACCCCATCTTGAAGGTGTGTTAACGCCATAGATGAAGGACTGGATGTCCTGCTTAACCTGCTTGTAGCTGAGGTTGTCTACCTTTACGAAAGGTGCGAGGTATGTATCGAATGAGGAGAAGGCCTGAGCGCCTGCCCACTCATTCTGCATGATGCCGAGGAAGTTAACCATCTGGTTGCAGAGCGTGGAGAGGTGCTTTGCAGGAGCAGATGTGATCTTGCCTACGATGCCGCCCAAACCTTCCTGGATGAGCTGCTTTAATGACCAGCCTGCACAGTAACCTGTGAGCATGGACAAGTCGTGAATGTGGATATCAGCGTTTCTGTGAGCGTCTGCGATCTCTTTGTCGTAGATCTCAGAGAGCCAATAGTTAGCTGTAATAGCGCCGGAGTTGGAGAGGATGAGGCCGCCTACTGAATATGTGACTGTGGAGTTCTCTTTTACACGCCAGTCTTCAACCTTGACGTAGCTGTCTACAAGATTCTTGTAGTTCAAGAGAGCGGAGTTCATGTTACGGATCTTCTCACGCTGGTTACGATAGAGGATGTATGCCTTTGCTACGTCCTCATAACCCATTCTCTGGAGTGTTGCCTCGACGCTGTCCTGGATGGACTCGACGTCTACCTTGCCGTCAACTGCCTTCTTCTCGCAGTCGGAAACAGCATTGAGCGCGAGCATATCAATGATCTGATTGTTATACTCTCTCTTCTGTGCAACGAAAGCCTTCTCGATAGCTCCCGAAATCTTGCTTAAGTCAAAGTCAACAACTTTGCCGTCTCTCTTGATGATTTGAAACATGTTCCTCTCCTCTTAACTCTCTCCGCGTATCTTTGCTTG
>Ga0310696_10001581_pt1 | contig 32672 bp, 26 predicted proteins | sample AusTroGonzalo_MG_4_FD_203885 | JGI IMG/M metagenome (GOLD analysis project Ga0310696, IMG submission 203885) | Bovine rumen microbial communities from tropical cattle in Woodstock, Queensland, Australia - Gonzalo_02 (v2) (version 2) | ecosystem: Host-associated > Mammals > Digestive system >... | reverse complement strand
AAGAAGTTCCTCGCCGCCGTGCTTCAGGAGACGTTGGAGCCCATCCGTCAGCGTCGTGCCGAACTGGAGAAGGACATCCCCGCCGTCATCGACATCCTGCGCCGTGGTACCGAGGTCGCCCGCGAGGCTGGAGCACAGACCATGTCCGAGGTGCGTCGCGCCATGCGTCTCGACTACTTCGACGATGCCACCTTCACGGCCGAGCAAGCTGCGAAGTTCAACCAATAGCCCTTGCATTATCTAACCATGTCCCTCGCGCGCGTACCTTTAATTATTAAGTCCTTCTTCGCCGCCCTCTTGCTCTTTCTGCCTTCGCTGCTGATGGCGCAGAGCATCCAAGTCTCAGACTTCAGCTTCGATGAGATGGACATCACGGCCAACACCAGCGGCACCGAAGTCATAGACCCCAATAATGGCAAGAAGTGCGCCCTCATCAAGGTGCATACCACCCAGAAGGGTTTCACCTTCGACGTGGGAATGCTGGGCGTGACCAAGGTGGTGGAGCAAAACACCACCCACCCCACGGAGATATGGGTGTATGTGCCACAGGGTGTGAAGCGCCTAAGCATCACTCATCCCCAATTAGGCGAGCTGCGTGACTACGACCTGGGGCGTACCCTCCAATCCTCCAAGACCTACCACCTGACCCTCCAGACGGGTACCCTCCAAACGGTCATCAACCCCTCCCTCCAGAAACAGTTTGCCGTCTTCACCCTCGTTCCTCCCAACGCCTCCTTGGAGGTAGATGGCGAAGCCTGGGAAGTGAACGCCCAAGGCCAGGCCGCCCGCCAACTGCCCTTTGGCACCTACCAATACCGTGCTACGGCTCCCCGCTACAAACCCACCAGCGGCCAGTTCACCGTCGGAAAGGAAAAGCATACCGAAACCATCACCCTCACTCCTAACTTCTCCACCATCACCTTCCAAGCCCCGGCTGGTAGCGAGGTGTGGGTAGATGGTGAGCGTCGCGGCACAGGCACCTGCCAAGTTGAACTCACTGCTGGCGAGTATCAGGTGGAATGTCGACAGGAGAGCCACCTTGCCACCTCTAAGGTGGTGACCGTCGCTGCCAACCAGCCCCGCACCATAACCCTTGATGCTCCGCGTCCCATCTACGGTCTCCTCTCCGTCAGCTCCACTCCCTTCGGTGCCGAAGTGACCGTGGATGGCAAAGTCGTTGGTGAGACTCCCCTCTCTTTAGATAACGTCCTCATAGGTAATCGTCAGGTGGCTGTCTCCCTCAATGGCTATGATACTCCCGCCGCCAAGACTGTCTTTGTTTCGCAGGAACAAGACGCCGCCGTAGATTTCCAATTGACAAAGAGTGTGAGTACCCATTCCTTCACCGTCAACGGTGTCACTTTCCTAATGGTTCCCGTGGAGGGAGGAACATTCACCATGGGAGCAACATCGGAACAGGGCAGCGATGCCGAAAAAGATGAGAAGCCCGTTCATCAAGTAACCCTTTCCTCTTTCAACATTGGGCAGACCGAGGTGACGCAGGAACTCTGGCAGGCCGTGATGGGTAGTAATCCTTCGCATTTCAAAGGGAATAAGCATCCCGTGGATTATGTGAAGTGGGAGGATTGTCAGACCTTCATTCAGAAGTTGAATGAAATGACGGGCCAGCAGTTCCGCTTGCCAACCGAAGCGGAATGGGAGTTTGCGGCTCGTGGGGGTAATATGAGTCAAGGATACAAGTATGCAGGGGACAATTTCCTAAGCAGCGTAGTATGGTATGAGAACAATAGCAGATATTCTACTCATGATGTGGCAACCAAATCCCCCAATGAGTTAGGGCTTTATGATATGAGTGGCAATGTGTGTGAATGGTGCCAGGACTGGTATGGAGACTACGATTCTTCAGCACAGACGAATCCTAAGGGGCCAAGTTCGGGCTCTGCTCGCGTGGGTCGTGGAGGCAGATGGAACAGCAGCGCTTCGTGCTGTCGTGTAGCGTACCGGGACGGCATCGCGCCTACGTCAGCGCGCAATTTCATCGGGTTCCGCCTTGCCCTGTAGTTTAAAACGCAAGGTTGGGGCAGGTGGTGATTAGCGGGTTTAAGGCGGGTTGCAACAAGGTCTGTCGGCGGTAGATGCGGGGAGAGGGGAGAGCGGAGGCGGTGCCTCTGCTTACGCAAAGAGAAAGAGGGGGATGGATGCAGGCAACCTAAATCTTCCTTCCCATCTAACCTGTGGCGAGGATTATTCAATGGTCATGGAATGATTGTTCCATGACCATTGAATAATCATTCCATGACCACGGAATGATAAAAAGGCTAAGGTAGCTGATAGGGAAGAACAAGGTGGCTGATAGGGAAGACCAAGCGATTATGCAAAAAAGTGTAGGAAGTGGGGAGTCGTTTGCAAAAGAATGTGTATCTTTGCGGCTGCAAGACAAAAGATAATGGACGAGAAAGCAATTGCCGATAAACGCCGGTACGCTGGGGACCGTCGCCCGTCTATGGCACGGCGCAGCGATATCAATAACTATCATGGCCGTCATGTCTATATGTTGACGATGGCTGTGGAGGGGCGTCGGCCTCTGCTGGGGCAGGTGGTGGGCGACCCGTCTCTGCCCGCAGGGGAGTACAACGCGCCGCACATCGTCCTCTCGCCGTTGGGGCAGGAGGTGATGCGTTGCTGGGGTGAGATACCGAAGCGACATCCGGAGGTGCAGGTGCTGGCTTTCCAGATGATGCCCGACCATTTGCATGGGATTCTCTTCGTGAGGGAGGAGATGCGCCAGCATCTGGGGCAGGTGATTAGCGGGTTCAAGGCGGGTTGCAACAAGGCCTATCGGAGGTTGATATTGGAAGCAGAGGCGGGGAGGATGGAAGCAGAGGCGGGGAGGATGGAAGCAGAGGCGGTGCCTCTGCCTACGCATATTCTGCCTACGCATATTCTGCCTACGCATATCTCTTTGGGCGTTGGGGGCGGCACGGCCGCGCCTGTCCCCCTCCCTTCCCAGCACCGCCTGAAACCCGAGGATAGGGAGCACGGGCTCCTCTTCGAGCGCGGCTACAACGACCTGATAGCAAAGGGCTATGACATGCTCCCCCGCCTTATTGCCTACGTCCACGACAATCCCCGCCGCCTCCTGCTCAAACGGCAACGACCGGAGTGGCTGCGCCCCTTCTTCGGTCTTCGTCTCGGCGGTGATACCTACAACGGCATCGGCAACCTCTCCCTTCTGCTGGCACCAAGCCGCAAGGCCGTTCGGGTGTCGCGCCGTGTCAAGGCCGAGGAAGCCGATTACGAAGAAACCACCTTCCTCGCTGCCGCCAAGGCCGGCACCGTGCTTATCTCTCCCTCCATCTCCCCCGGTGAGAAGCGAGTGATGCGAGCCGCCTTCAATGCCCAGTTCCCTACCGTGGTCGTTATGCCCAATGGCTTCACCCCCTACTCCAAACCCCATGGCGAGCAGTTCGCCGCCTGTGCTGCCGGTCACCTGCTGATGCTCTCGGCGTGGCCCCATCACAACGAAAAGCAACCCCTCACCCGTATGCAGTGCCACGCCATGAACATGATGGCGTTGCGCCTCAGCACCCTCTCTGTCGAGGAAGTGCAAAAGGCCATACAATCAATCACCTCAAACCCCATTGACCATGCTTAATTCTTCTTTTTCCCGTTTGTTGCTCTGCATCTTCCTGTTGTTCCCCTTCACGCTGTCCGCCCAGAACTGGGACGTGGTGAAGGCAAGTGATGATTATGTATGGGGCGAGGGCACAGGCTCTACCATTGATGAAGCCGACAAGCGGGCATTGGCCGACTTGACCACGAATATTGCTGTCTTTGTGCAGTCGGATTTCGAGATGACCCTGACCAACGAGCAAGCGGGGAAGGATGTCTCTTCCAGCAGCTATGCCGCCAGCCGCATGAAGACCTACTCCCAAGCCACCCTCACCAACGCCCAGCGCATTGTCCTCGCCGAGGAACCGCAGGCGAGGGTAGGGCGTTGGATGCTGAAGAGCGAGGTGGACAAGATTTTCCAGTTGCGACTGGCCAAGGCACAGGACATGGTGGGCAAGGCTATCGCTGCCGAGGAAGCGGGCAAGGTGGGCGATGCGTTGCGTCTTTACTACTGGGCCTACGTCCTGACCCAGTCGCTGCGTTATCCCTCGAAGGCCGAATTCGAGGATGTGGATGGGAAGAAGCACCTGTTGATGGTGTGGATTCCAGAGCGGATGCGTGCCGTGATGGATGCCGTGGAGTGTCAGATGGCGGGTCGTGAAGGGGACGACATAGAGGTGGTTTTCACGTTTCGTGGGCAGCCGGTGTCCAATGTGGACTTCACCTACTTCGACGGTCGTGACTGGTGCCCTGTCACCAGCGCGCAGGACGGCCGCGGATTGATGGAGATGGTCGAAGGCTTTGCGGGTAGCACCCTGCAAGTGCGGTTGGAGTATGAATATCGTTCCGAGGCGCATATCGACCGCGAACTGGCGGGTGTCATGGAAGTGGTGTCCTCGCTGTCCTTCCCCAAGGCCAAGAAGACCTGTAAGGCCACGGCCTCTGAGGCGGCATCCACGAACGTACCTTCCTTATCTTCGATGAATGCCTCAGCAATGCCCGCTGCCGTGTCCGATGAAAAGGCCTATCAATCTGCGATGAGCCGTATCATTGCCGCCATCAGGAACCGCACATATCAAGGCGTTGATGACTGCTTCACCGCCGAGGGTCTTGACATCTTCCAGCGTCTGGTGCAGCGCGGTCAGGCACGTCTGGTGGGCAACCCGGACAACCTTGTCTTTCATCGCTCCTCAGACGGTGTGGTGTGTCGTGGCTTGCAGATGGCTTTCAGTCCCAAGAACGGTCTGCGCAAGTCGTTTGTGGAGGAAGTGGTGTGTACCTTTGATGAGGCCGCTCGCGTGAAGAACATCAGCTTCGGGCTGGGTGACGTGGCCGAGCGCGACATCCTGTGCAAAGGCATTTGGGACGAGAGCGTGCGCGTGGCCATCATGCAGTTCTTAGAGAACTATAAAACCGCTTACGCCTTGAAACGCCTGGACTATTTGGAGACGCTCTTCGATGACAACGCCGTGATTATTATTGGCCGTGTGATGCGCAATACCGGGCAGCGGGGAATGCAGTTAGACATCGACTCCAAACGCTTTACCCGCAACGACGTGAAGCGCACACGGCTGACGAAGGCGCAGTATCTGAAGAACCTGCGGGCCTGCTTCGCCAGCAATGAGTTCGTGAATATCCGTTTTGCCAGCAACGATGTCATCAAGTTAGGAAAGGGCGGGGAGATGTATGCCATCCAGATAGAACAGGACTACTACTCAACCACCTACGGCGACCACGGCTATCTCTTCCTGATGGTTGACCTGAATGATGCATCACACCCTGTCATCAAAGTGAGAACCTGGCAACCCGAGAAAGACCCGAACTTCGGCCTTTTCGGGGCAGGAGACTTCAAGTAAGTAATAAAAGAGAAGATGTTGACGGAGAAAACCCTGGAGAGGCTGCGCATCCTGGCAGAGTCGGCGAAGTACGACGTTTCGTGCTCGTCGAGCGGCACCGTGCGCAAGGGGCAACAGGGCATGGTGGGCTCGACGGTCGGTGGCATCGGCATCTGCCATTCCTTTGCCGACGACGGGCGTTGTATCTCGCTCCTGAAGGTGATGCTGACGAACTACTGCATGTACGACTGCGCCTACTGCATCAACCGCCGCTCCAACGACATCAAGCGGGCCACGCTTTCCGTGTCGGAGCTGGAGGAAATCACGATGGAGTTCTACCGTCGCAACTACATCGAAGGGCTGTTTCTCAGCAGCGGCGTGGTGCGCAACCCCGACTACACGATGGAGCGGCTGGCAGCCATCGCCCGCGACCTGCGCACCGTGCATCGCTTCAACGGCTACATCCACCTGAAGAGCATCCCCGGAGCCTCGCGGGAATTGTTGACCGAGGCCGGACGTTATGCCGACCGCATGAGCGTGAATATCGAGATCCCGAAGGAGGAGTCGCTGAGGCTGCTGGCGCCTGAGAAGAACCACCAGAGCGTGTTCCAGCCCATGCAGCTCATCCAGCAGGGCGTCCTCGAGAACAAGGAGGACCGCCGCCGCTACCGCCACGCACCTCGTTTCGTGCCTGCCGGGCAATCGACGCAGATGATTGTGGGTGCTACGAAGGAGACCGACCGCGACATCCTCGGCATGTCGTCGCAACTCTACGCCCAACCCACGATGCGCCGCGTCTACTACTCCGGCTACGTCAGCGTGAACACCTACGACCCGCGCCTGCCCGTGTTGAAGCAGCCGCCCCTCGTCCGCGAGAACCGCCTGTACCAGGCCGACTGGCTGATGCGCTTCTACCATTTCAAGGTGGACGAAATCGTGGATGAACAGCACGCGAACCTCGACCTCGAAGTTGACCCGAAGCTCGCCTGGGCACTGCGCCACCCCGAAGCCTTCCCCGTGGATATCAACATGGCCGACTACGAACAACTGCTTCGCGTGCCCGGCCTCGGCACGAAGTCTGCCTGGCTCATCGTCAATTCCCGCCGCTTCAACCGCCTCACGTCCTATGACCTGAAGAAGATGGGCGTGGTGATGAAGAAGGCCAAGTACTTCATCACCTGCCACGAACTGACCACCAGCTACGCCTCGCCCGTCGTAGGCATCAACGAACTGCATCCCGAACGCCTCCGTCCCTTGCTCGTTAGCAAGGCGGAAAAGAAACGGGCTGCGGAGGAACAACAACTTTCCCTCGAATTCAAGGATGAGTAATAAAAAGAGACTGTTATCTGCTGTTTCTGCGCAAAATGGGGAATCCTGCGCAATAAGTTTGATGGTTTTAAGGGTGAAGGCTTGGTCTTTTGGTTAAAAAGAACGTAATTTTGCGCGCCAAGAGATCAAAGCACATGTCTGAACCTAATATGCTTATCTTTGCTGTTATCGTTGTATTCGTGATAGCTTTTGTTATCACAGTGCTGTTGTTTAATGCCAACGTAAAAAAGATCATTGGCACCAACGCCAAATTGGTGGAAAAACAGAGCCTGTTGCTGGAACGGAACAGAATGCAGGATGAGGAACTGGAAAAACGGATTAGTGAGTTGGAGGGGCAGAACGTAATCATTGAGACACTGCAACAACAGCAGGAAGAGTTGGCCGAACAACTGCACGAAAGCGATCAGCGGTTTCAGGCGCTGCTGAAAGAGAAAGCCGACGAGGTGACATTGCTGAGAGAACAAACGCGCGAGCACCGCGAACAGATAAAACTAACGGCCGATATGACCGATGAAGAGCTGTTGGCATGGGTGGATCTACAGATGGAGGAAACACGTTTGTTCACTGACCCTTCACTGACGCTGAAGAAGATGGCCAAAGCCTTGGGACTGACGCAGAAACGACTCGGAGACTTATTCAAGAGTCATCCCAAATACGCCAACTTAGGCGATTACCTTAACGAAAAACGCTTTCTTTATGCCTGCCGCCTGTTGCGTGAAGAGCCCCATTGGACTATTGAAGCCGTTGGCACAGAAGCAGGCTTCGGCGGTCGCCGTACCTTCCAGATAGAGGTGAAAAAGCGACTCGGCATCACGCCGTTGCAGTATCGGCAACGGTTTTCAGACTGAAAATAAAAACCGTTTATTACTTCACAAGCACTCGCCGCATGGCCCAACCGTAGAGGACGATGACCCCTATGGTGGGAATTTCCAGCAGCAGGTCGTCCAGGCCAGACTCGGGGCCGACTATAAGGAACGAAAGTATAGGCAGGATGCTGGAAATAAGGATGTAGAGCGCCATCCACACACCTACCCAGCGCAGTCGGCCGCGGTAGCAGACGGCGATGAACGTACCCAGCGGCAGGTAGATGAGCATCAGGGACACGGCCAGCGGAAGGCCCAAGGTGTATAGGAGTTCCGGTACGAGATAAGGCAGAATGCCGGCAACGTTGAGCACGATGATTATCCACCACGCCACGGTCATCGGACGGTAGAGCGGGCGCATGCCCAGCAGTAGTCCGACATACATCACCACGGCTCCGAACGTCTGCACAAAGGCCAGAGCCAGGGGCGCGTTCGCCTCCATCCAGTGCAACAATGGCGTCCAGTTGCAGACTGCCTGCATTAGGTAGCACACAAAGGCCGCCTCAATGAGCCAGCGAGGAAGGCCGCTCTCCACGTAATTTACCCGATACTTACTCTCGATGCTCTCTGTCACCTCGATGACGGTGTTGTCATTTACCTTATTATCCATAACTATTATTAGGTGTTGTCATTACAAGGGCAAAGGTACATATTTTCTGTTAGGTTCGCACGTAAATCTTCGTAAAATCGCCTGTCAAGAAAGAAAAAACGCCCATTCTGCGCACAGAACACGTTCCTGCGCAACAACACTATTGTTCTCGCAGGCGTTTTCTTTTATATAATGTGCGAAAGAAGTATCTTTGCGTCGATTCTGATAAACCTATTGGCAATAAATATCTTCTTTTAGAACTCTATTTATGAAAAATTACTTTTGGATGCTTGCCATCCTATTTTTCTGCGGCACTATGATTTTGACATCGTGCAGCGACAAAGACAATTCTGCGGAGCCGACTACACCGGATGAGGCTGCAATGCCCGAACTGAAGGAGGACTTTGAGAGCATCGTCGACTGGGTAACAGCAGCCGTAAAACGCTGTCATCCCCACATCCGCGAAGTCTGGAACGAAGATGCCGACCCGGCAGACTTCAACCTGTTGCTGACCAACGAGAGCTGCGACAAGGTCTATTTCATCAATGCCGACGGCAAGCGCGAGGTTCCGCAGACCGAATGGGACGATGACCTCATCAGGGGCCTCGGTACTGTCAGCAGCGCCGATTACTACTTCTTCACGTTCCAGGACAAGTACAGCTGCCTCCAGATTGTATCTCCTGAAAAGTGGAAAGTCATGGAAGAGATTTACGAGATGGCGGGCCGGAGACTGCCGACGCTACAGGACAATGCCTACGGGCTGCTTCACACCTTCTATCACGAGTCGTTCCACAATTACGTGCAAAGACTCAGAGGATGGAAAAAGCTGGAGGACGCCCCCTTCAACCGCGATCAGACCTACCCCGTGGACTATGAACCCCGCATCTGCCGCAAAGTGGCGCTGCTGGCTCTACTCCAGGCTTGGCAGGATCCCAGCCAGAAGGAAGCTCAGTATGCACGCGCCAAATACTGGACGCAGAAGTATGAGAAGCTGTTCCCCGAAGAAGCCGCCGGCATCCGGGAGACCGACATCGATGAGAGCACGGCAGAATACTTCTGCCTCAATGTCATTCATGCCGCCTTCAGCGATTACCAACTACTCTATGAACTGGAAGGCGACCTCGCTGCTGATATCGATGGAGAGAGCTACCAGCAGTCGCTGGCCATGCAGCTCATCCGCCGCGACGGACGTCTGTCCGAGGCTATGCAGGCTGTGAAGGAGGAGGCCGTCACACCTATCCAAATCCTGCTGAAGGATGTCGCCGCCCCCGCCAATTACGACGAGAGCCAGGATGCCGCCGACGTGCAGCGCGTGCGTGCAGCCATAGACAAGGCGTACTCCAAGGAGAATCCCCTGACCGCTCCCGTGGCAGAGCTGCTGGAGCGCCATCTCAGCGGACAAGCCATCTATGTCTGCCTCCAGCCACAGACCCTGGGACACTATTATTCCTCGTTGGGCAGTTACAAGCTGACCGACCTGCCCAAACATGACTGCTTTATACAATACGAGGCGACGGACGAGAAAGTGGACATCAACGGTTGTACCTTAATACTTTACAATAATGTGTATCACTTCTATCCCGTTGCCACAGCCGAACACTTGTTGCTGAGCGACTGGCAGGACATCAGCGACCAGCTGCCCGACCTGCCCCAGATTGCCGTCACCCGGCAGGCCACCCTCACGGACATCACCGACGAGCCGACGTTCACGCTGAAGATTCTGCCCGCAACCGTCCTATATGGCAAGGACCAGCTGGGCAACGAGTACTATGTCTGTCTGTAAATAACCAATAAACACAAACAACTATGAAGAAGATAAACGTATTATTGTTCGTCGTGCTGGCAATGGCTATGCCGGCCAGTGCACAGTGGACGAATTGGGACACGCAGAACGTCATCCGTGGCGTGTTTGGTACGGCCAATGCCGCCCTTGAGTCGGCAGAGCGGAAGAAGCAGATGGAAATCGAAGCCCAGCAGAAGGTGGAGTTCGAACAGAGTTTCAAGGACGCTATGGCTGAGGCCAAGGATTTCGAGGCCAAGGAGAATTGGGAAGAAGCACTCGGGAAATACGAGGAGGCTGCCAAGCTGAACTGCAAGTATGGCTACACCGACCAGCGCACACTCTCGAAGAAAATAACGAACCTCTACGTCAAGGCGGGTCGCGAAGAAGACGGCCCCAGCATTCTGAACAATGACAAGGTGACGCTGCAAGACTATTCTGCCTACCGCTACATGCGTGAGAATCCGGTATTTGTGAACAAGAAAAATGCAGCAGGCATCTCGATTCTGCGCGTGGCCTGCTCTGACAACGAGACCCGCATAGAGTTTGAGGTGGAGGCCCTGAGACATGATTCATACGCCAATATAAGCGGTAAAACCTACATCAAGGGCAACAAAGGTGGCAAGTTGGAACTGGTCAGCGCGCAAAACATCAGCATCGAGCCGGGCAGGACCGACATCCCCTGGACTTACCAAAAACTGCGCTTCGCCCTCATCTTCCCCGCCCTGCCCGAGGATGCCAAGGAGTTCGACTTCATCGTGCCCTCTTCCATCTGGCAGTTCAAGGACATCAAATGCAAGTAAAACTACAATGAAAAAGAACTTGTTATGGATGATGGCCACCATCCTGTTCTGCGGTGTCATGTCGCTCGCATCAAATCACTTAATTATTCACCATATTAAAAACAAACAACAATGAAAAAGAATCTTTTATGGATGCTGGCCGCCATCCTGTGCTGCGGCCTCACGACCATTGCACTCACTTCCTGTGGCAGTGATGACGACCCCGAGGAGCAGAATGGCGGACAGGGAGAGAAGAAGGCCACCAAGGGCGACGTCACCCTGACCTTTGTCGCACAGCCCAAGGCGTTGACGTATTTCGAATACGACTTCAAGTATGTAGATGCTAAGGGCAACACCAAGACCATCGACATCGACCAGGACACACAGAGCAGCGGTTCGCTCGACGACTTTGAATTCAAGGCTATTAAGGACGTGATCAACGTACTGGCAGCCAATCCGGAATATGCCGACCTGAACAATCCCTTTGTCTATCGCGTCGTGCTCAAAGACCAGCCCGTTGGCAGCACAGTCACTTACACAACCACCTGCCACGTGAAGGAAGGTGCATCTATCTCCGAGACACTGGTTTATGCATTGCCTTCGGTGATGCCGTCAATAAAATTGGAAAACAGTAACCGTGAGCTTGCTTCGGCGTTTGCCGGCTTTAAAGGTCAGAGGGTTTCGCCCGAGCAGTGGGAGCAATACGTCTCGGCTATGGAAGGAAAGGTTATCGTCCAGGGCAGCGGCGAAGTCGTCGTGGGCGAATAACCTCTCGTTTTCATTTTTTGACAAAGAAGTGCGCACCTGTCACATGTCAATGGTGACGGGTGCGCGTCTTTTTACGTCTCTACAAAAGTATAATATGGTATCCATAATCAAAAAAGCACTTTTATTTTGTGCTTAACTCACTTTGGTGTATCTTTGCGGCAAACTTACAGGATATTATAGTATATACTTTTGACAAGACATTGGATGGGTTGCTGACGGCGGTGTTCTATGCCTTCGCCCTGAAGGAGCAGCCAGAGCAACTGCTGGCAGAGGGCGACGAATTGCCCCTGTTCTGCGACCGTATATATAAAGTGGTGACGGATGAGGAGAAAGCACGGCGCGTGTGGACGGGATTGGAGAAGCGGTTGCCGAAGGAGGCGATGCGGCTGATTTCTGTCAGTTGGCTGTCGGAACTCAGGGAACTGAACACGCCGCTGTTCCACTACGTCTGCAAAGTGTTTCGTCAGCCTGCTGGAACGTCTGGTATAGAACGGAACTTCGCCGACCTCGACGTGCTGACGGTCACGAACATTGCCCGCCGTGTGCTGCATGAACAGTTGCGTATGAAGCAATTCGTCCGTTTCCAGAAGGCGAAGGACGGCACCTACTTGGGTGTTGTCAGCCCCGACCACAATGTGCTGCCCCTCATCATCGACCATTTCCGCGACCGCTTCAACGACCAGCCTTGGCTTATCTACGATGCGCGAAGGCGTTACGGGTATTATTATAGCCTCACCCCCGGCCTCACCCCTAACCCCTCTCCAAAGGGCGAGGGGAACTTTAAGGGCGAGGGGAGTAATTACCCTGCTGATCATGTTTCGACGGATGAAGTATCTACTCCCCTCTCCAGTCTGAGAGGGGCCGGGGGTGAGGCTGTCCGCATCACTTTCGAGGACGAGGCGGCCATTCCCTTCGGCCTCTCAGACGGCAAACTCGCCAATGACGTCCTCAGCAGCGACGACCGTCTGCTGCAAAACCTTTGGCGCACCTACTTCAAGGCCATTTGCATCAAGGAACGCATGAATCCCCGCAAGCAGCTCAACGACATGCCCCGCCGCTACTGGAAGTACATGACCGAGAAACAAAGCAGCGGAGAAGGCGACTGAGGAAGGGGAGGGTTCACTTGCGGCTCAGGATGGTGAGCGGAGTGGTGCCAGGGGAGGGTTGGCCGTCGGGGGTGTAGTGGAGCTTGACGGCCATCTCGGAGAAGGTGCTGCCGGCAGAACCATAGACGTGGGAGGTTCGGGCAAGCAGCAGCATCTCGATGAGGGCTTCGCGGATGCCGGCGACGCTGTCGCGGGTGGCGGCGGAAGGAGCGGTCTGGATGCGGTCGGCGCCGTAGTGCTGGCGGAAGAGGGTCTTGGTGGGTTCGTCGTCAGTAGCGAGGTAGACGTGGAGGTCGGAGTATTGGGCGAGCTGGCGGTCTACGACGTCGAAGAAAAGTTCCACGGGGCTGTCGGCGATACTCTGCTGGTTGTCGGTGCGGCGGATGTGGAGGCCGATGGTGTGGGGCGTGAAGGCTGCAGCGCGGGCATCGACGTCGCGAAGGATGTCGGCACAGGGGCGGAAGAGGAGGGGCAGGAGGGCATCGTCCCACGTGCAAAAGTCGCGGTAGGCGGTCATGAGGGTGCCGTCGCGCCGGAACCATGCCTCGAAGTCGAATCCGTCGCGCTGGAGAAAGTAGATTTGCGGGGAGAGAATCAGGTGGCGGTAGCAGAGGCGTTGGGCGAGGCGGGGCAGCCAGAGGTTGGTGGCCTTGGCGCGGGCATAGAGGAGGCGCTCAATGCCACGGGCGTCGCGAAGGGAAAAAGAAGAAAAGTCCAGTTCCTGGAAGAGGTCGTCGAAGCGGCAGTGCATTCCCCACTGGGGCAGCCAGAGGACATGAAAGGGAAGGGATTGGCCGGAGGCGGCAAGACGCCGGGCCATGGCATAGGCGGCGGCAGCCACGCGCATACGGTTACCGAGGCCGCCTTCGAGGATGATGGTGTTCATGGCTGTGGGGAATGGATGGATTTCCGTTTGAAGATGTAGTCGATGCTCTCGCGGAGGATACGGGCACGGGCAATCCATAGGCTTCCTGTGTAGAGGACGAAGGCAAAGACGATACGCAGAAGCATACGCGGCCAACTGAGAGGCATCTGGGAGGTGAGCCACCACGCGACGGCCAGCACGCCGAGGGCGAAGACCAGGAAGGGGACGATGTCTTGCAGGGCGTGGCGGAAGCGCAGGCCGATGAGACGGCGGGCGCAGGCTTGCCACACGAAGAGCCAGCCGATGTTGAGCAGAACGTAGTAGATGACCATCGCACGCAGATTGTAGCCGAGGGCGTGGAGGCCGATGATGCCTCCCCAGACGAGTGCGCAGTTGAGCAAGCCGATGGTCATATTGACAGTGGAACGCCCACGCGAGATGACGAGGTTGGAATAAAGCGTCACGACGGGTGAGAAGGCACCATAGACGCAAAGCATGGAGAGATAAGGCGCGGACTCGTGCCACTTCTCACCCGCCAGCAGGACAATGAAGTCTTCGGCGATGAGGGCGAGGCCGAGCAGGCAGGGGAAGGCGACGAAGCAGGTGAAGCGGAGAAGCTTGCGGAAGGTTTTGAGAAGTTGAGAGTTGATAGTTGAATCTTGAACTTCGAATCTTGAACTTTGAACTTTGAACTTTGAACTTTCAACTAATACCGGCTGTGCCACCCCCTGCACCATGCCGCCGATGGTGGCGATGGCCATATCGTTCCACTTGCGGGCGTTGCTGTAGAGTCCTGCCACGTGACCGCTGGGATAGAAACGGTTGAGGAGGACACCGAAGGCGTTGTTGTTGAGCTGGAAGGCGAGGCTGTTGACCAAGAGCTTAGAGGAGAAACCGAACATCTGCCACGCCGGGAGCAGTGTGGGATGGAGCGCTTTTGGCCACGTCGGTCGCCAAGGGGAGAAGTACCAGGCGAGTGCGGTCATAGAACCGACATAGATGAGGCTCTGAGCTGCCAGTCCCCAATAGGCAAAGCCCGCGTAGGCAAGTCCGATTCCGACGACGTTAGAGACGGTGATGGAGGTTATCTGCATGATGCTGGTCTGCTTGACTTTCAGGTGTCCGAAGAGGTAGGCACGCTGGGCGGTGCCGAGACTGGAGAGGACGAAGCTGAGGAAGGCGAAGCGGCCGAGGGGAACGAAGACGGGGTCGTGGTAGAAGTCGGCAATGAGGGGTGTCGAGAAAAAGAGGATGACGTAGAGCACGAGGCCGACCAGCACATTGAACCAGAAAACGGCGTTGTACTCCTCGTGCGTCGGTTCCTGTTTGTTGGCCAAGGCGGCCGTGAAACCACTCTCCTGCAAGACGCTGGCAAGATTGGAAAAGATGACCAATGCGGCCATCTTCCCGTAGTCGGCGGGGTCGAGGATATTGATGAGCCAAAGGCCGAAGACAGCTCCCAGCAACTGAACCATTCCGTTGCTGAATCCCCCCCAGATCAGACCTTGGGCCGTCTTCTCGCGGAGATTCCCACCACGGTTCGGACCCCCTCCTCGCTTCAGACCCCCTCCCCGCTCCCCCTTAAGGGGGAGAGTGGAATGTCTTGTGGATGAAGGGGAGTCTTTCGTCCTGCTCATCAGATAAAAGTATTTGGGAAACTACTCTCCCCCTTGAGGGGGAGCGGGGAGGGGGTCTTCCTTAATCGCAAAGTCCATGCGGCGCAGCACTTCCTCCTTGCCGAGGAAAGCGGCGAGGGCATACATGTCAGGGCCTTGGCCTTCGCCGACGAGGCAGACGCGCCAAGCGTTCCAAGGCTTGATACCGCTCTGTTCCACCCACGGATCAACGACGGCTTTCTGGCCTTCGACACTGAAATCCTCGACGGTGGCCAGCACGTCGCGAAGCTGTTGCATCTCGGCGGCCGTGCCCTCCTTCCAGTTCTTCTTGATGAACTTGTCCTCGCGGTTGAACTGCGTTGGAGCAACGAAGAAGAAGCGGCAGAGCGGCCACAGGTCGCTGACGAAGGAGACGTTGCGCTTCTTCGGGCCGTCCTTGGTCTCGTACTCGATGACCTTGGACTTCATCATGCCCACGACTTCTGCGGCACGTTCCTCGGAACATTCTATACCCTGTTCGGCCAGCACCTTGACGAAGCTGGGCGCCCACTCGGCATCGGGGCGCTGCATCAGGTATTCGCGGTTGAACCAGAAACCCTTGACGTAGTCGAAGCGGGCTCCGTTCTTGGAACACTTCTCGAGGTTGAATTTCTGAACCATTTCCTCCAAGGTCATAATTTCCTGGTCGTCGCCCGGATTCCATCCGAGCAAAGCGAGGAAATTGACCACGGCCTCGGGCAGATAACCTTTCTCGCGGTAGCCACTGCTGACTTCACCTGTCTCGGGGTTGTGCCATTCGAGCGGGAACACGGGGAATCCGAGGCGGTCGCCGTCGCGCTTGCTGAGTTTACCTTTGCCGTCAGGTTTCAGCAGCAACGGCAGGTGGGCAAAGCGTGGCATGGTATCTTCCCAACCGAAAGCCCTGTAGAGCAGCACATGAAGGGGAGCCGAAGGCAGCCACTCCTCGCCACGGATGACGTGGGTGACTTCCATCAAGTGGTCGTCCACAATATTGGCCAGATGGTAGGTTGGCAGTTGGTCGGCACTCTTCCAGAGCACCTTGTCATCGAGAATCGAGGAGTTGATGACCACGTCGCCACGAATGATGTCATCGACATGGACGTCCTCACCGGGTTGGATGAGGAAGCGGACGACGTAAGGCTCACCAGCGGCAATGAAGCGGTCGGTCTCCTCCTGGCCAAGGGTCAGGGAGTTGCGCATGGAGAGGCGTGTGGAGGCGTCATATTGGAACACTTCTTTCTTGGCTTCGGCCTCGGCGCGGCGGGCATTGAGCTCTTCGGGCGTGTCGAAGGCGATGTAGGCGCGTCCGGCGTCGAGCAACTGGCGCACATAAGTCTTATAAATATCCTTGCGCTCGCTCTGGCGGTAGGGACCGTAGTCGCCGCCGAAGCTGACACCCTCGTCGAACTGGATGCCCAGCCAACGGAAAGCCTCGATGATGTATTCCTCGGCACCGGGCACGAAACGGGTGGAGTCCGTGTCCTCGATACGGAAGATGAGCTGGCCGCCGTGTTGGCGGGCAAAGAGATAATTATACAAAGCCGTGCGGACGCCGCCGATGTGCAGCGGACCAGTTGGCGAAGGTGCGAAACGAACGCGTACTTTAGAGGTATTCATAAGCTATTTCGTGAAAATTTGTGCAAAAATACAACAAATCCTGCACACACACCAAAGAAAAGTTGTATTTTTGCATCTGAAATAAGCAAAGAACGCCTAAATCTACCCTTATGAGCAGATACAATAAACCCGTAAACTTTACGACGAAAGAGATTCTACTGCAAGTGCTGATATTGGCCGCCATGGTAGCTCTGCTGGTATGGTTCCAGCCACGTGGGCAGGCAACGTCGCATTTCGAGGTGGGACGTCCTTGGCTCTACGGTCAGTTCATTGCTCCCCACGAGTTTATCGTCTACAAGAGCCAAGGGCAGTTGTCCAAGGAACGCGACAGCATCCGCAGTCTCTTCGAGCCTTACATGGAACTGAACGAGCGAGTTGACGACCAGCAGATGGCACGTTTCCGCAATGACTACCGCCAATTCGCCGTTCAGGAGTTTGGGCCGAACTATAAAGCCTACGTTGAGGAACGTCTGCTCATGGTGTACGCAAGGGGAATCGCCAGCAACAAGGACTTGCAGCTCCTTCGGGACTCCAATGTAAGTGTCGTGAGAGTCTACCAGGGAATTGAGTCGCAAAGTCGTCATGTGGAGCAGTTGCTCAGTCTGAAGGCAGCCTATGAGTTCATCCTGGCTGGTGCAGACAGCTCAGGACTGACACGCTCGAAGCTGCAAAAGCTGGACCTGAGTCAGTATCTGGAAGCCAACCTGACTTATGACGAGAGGAAGAGCACGGCAGAATGGAATGAGCTTGTTGGTTCCATCACGAAGAGTTCTGGAGTGGTCGTTGCCGGACAGAGAATCATCGACCGGGGAGAAATCGTTACCGAGCAAACGGCTCAGATCCTGAAGAGCTACGAGGCGTCGCTGGCAGGCGACAGCAACGAGTCGGACAAGAATCTGCTGATTCTTCTGGGACAAATACTCTTTGTGGCACTTATCTGTATAGCCTTCAGTTGCTACATCAACCTTTTCCGCAGGGACTACATGACTAATTGGCGCTGTGTCACCCTCTTGCTGGCCATCATGCTTCCCTTCCCCATGCTGACTTGTTTCCTGGTTCGCCACACCCTCTTCTCGGTTTATCTGATTCCGTATGCCATGCTGCCCGTCCTCGTCCGCGTCTTCATGGACTCCCGCACGGCCTTCTTCACACACATAACAACGATTTTAATATGCGCCTTGCCCCTTCGGTATCCCTTTGAGTTCGTGACCACGGAGTTCTTGGCGGGACTGGTTGCCATCTACTCCCTGCGCGAACTGTCCACGCGCTACCAGATTATCCGTACCTCGGTGTTCCTGACGGCAGCCGCTTTGCTCGTCTATTTGTCCATAGACCTGATTCATGGCCATATCCCCTTCACGGATAACATGATGCAGAAAATCGACTGGAGCATTTATAAGCATATTATGGTCAGCGGCGTACTGTTGCTGTTCGTGTACCCGCTGATGTATTTCCTCGAGAAGATTTTCGGGTTCATCAGCAATGTGACGCTGATAGAGCTTTCTAACCTCAACAATCCTCTGCTCCGAAAGCTCTCAGAAGTTGCGCCAGGCACCTTCCAGCATTCAATTCAAGTGGCTAACCTGGCTGCCGAAGTAGCTTTGAAAATCGGTGCCAAGAGCCAGCTTGTCCGAACGGGCGCCCTTTATCACGACATCGGGAAGATGCAGAATGCAGCCTTCTTCACGGAGAACCAGGCAGGCAGCAAGAACCCGCATGATATGGTCGACAACCGGCAGAGTGCTTCTATTATCATCAAACACGTGAGTGACGGCGAGCAGTTGGCAGACCATAATCATCTTCCCAAAATCATCCGCGATTTCATTTCCACCCACCACGGCACCGGCGTTGTCAAGTACTTCTATATTTCTTACCAAAACAAGCATCCCGAAGAGAAAGTGGATCCCGTTCCTTTCAGCTATGCAGGCCCGAATCCATCGACGGCAGAACAGGCTATCCTGATGATGGCAGACGCCGTGGAAGCTTCGGCACGTTCGTTGAAGGAGTACAACGAGGAAACTATCGGCAAACTCGTTGACCGCATCATAGACACCCAGATGGCAGAGGGTTTCTTTGTCAATTGCCCCATCACGTTCCAAGATGTCGCTACGGCCAAGAAGGTGTTCAAGGAGAAATTGAAAATCGTCTATCACACACGAGTCAGCTATCCCGAACTGAACAAAAAGGCAAAAGCGTTGGAGGCTACGGTTTCTTCTCCGTCTCGAGAAGCTTCTCCAAAGCGGGTTTGACGTCGTTCCACTCGGAGCCGAAAGCAAGCACACGCCGTTTGGAGTCCGCCAATATATAATAAGGTATCGTCTGGACGTTCAACAGCCTGCAGATGGGAGCTTCCCACAATTGGGGGTAACATCGGCGGTCGTAGTTGATGCTGTCTGACTTGACGCTGTATGCGTAGAGGCTGGTGTCGTAGTCCAGGCTGATGCTGATAGGTTGCAGGCGTTGAGAGGTCGGCAGTTTACTGGCCTTCTGCATTGTCCGACGGATGTCACTGGCTGCCGAGCGGCTGTCACTTTTCCACGAAGCCCAGAAAAAGAGCAGGACAGGTCGGGCGGCAGAATCGTCGGGCAGAATGCGAAGGGTATCGCCCTTCAGGGTGTCGGGCGGCAACACGATGGCAGGCAGTTTCCCGCCTTTACGAAGCTGGGAGGAAGACGTGCGGGAGAGGGTGAGCTGACGTCGCAGGTAGGAACTGACACGGCTGTCCTGATGCGCCTGAATATAAGCCTGCATGGCGCGGTTCAGGCTGTCTTGTGGGACTTGAAGGTTGTCGTGGCGGAACTTTGTCAGCGCCTCGTTTTCCTCATTACCCTTGACGGAAACGGCACGCAACTGGTTGGCATCGCCCTTGAAGCGCACGTGATCGCCTGGCCGGGCAAAAATGATTTGCTCGTTCAGGTTTGGATAGACAAGGTAAAACGTTGCTTCATCGTTCAATTCCAGTTCCCACTCGAATTGCCCCTCCACGACATGAATGGTATCGAGGTTTTGCAGGCTTCCGTCCAGGCTGTAGATATAGAAATCTGCCGCCTGCAAATTATCGAAGTCGCCCGTAAGGCGGAACTTGCCGGAACCGCCGCACGAAGAGAAGATGAAAAGAAGACAGGCAATAAATGACAAATAAGGAAGACGACGATGAATCATACTATATATTCTCTTATTTATCATTTATCACCTGTCAACGGTCACTGCAAAAACTTACTTGAGGAGAGACTCAATCTGCTTGGCGAACTTGGCAAATTCCAGGTCGCGGGCGGCACGTGCCTTGAAGTCGGGATTCTGCTGGATGGCGCTCTGCAGTCCGCTGATGACAGCGGAGGCATTGCCCTGACGTGCTCCGAGGACAGCCTTGAGGTAGCTCGTGTAGGCATCGGGATTTGCGATGCCGTCCAAAGTCCTGGCGGCAGAGACGTAGTCCTGATTCAGAATCTGGGCGAGTGCGGCGCTGTTGCTCTTGACACCTTCCAGGTTAGCGGCGGCTGCGGCGTAGTTGCCCTTGGCCAGATTGAGGTTGCCGAGAATTTCGTTATAGGCGTCGGTGCCTGTTCCACGGGCAATCAGGGTCTCAGCCTCTGTCACGTCGCCGTCCACCAGGGCGAGAAGAGCGCCGTTCGTGGCCACTTCGGGGCAGGCCGGATTGATGCTGCGTGCTTTCTGCATATAGCTGGCGGCCAACTGTACGTCACCGTCCTGGAAAGCCAGATTGGCCAGATTGTTGAAGGCGCGCGGGTCGTCGTTGAAGAGTACGGAAGCCTTCTCGTACCACACCTTCTTCTGAGCGTTGTCGGTCTGTAGAGAAGCTCCATAGAGAATCTCTTCCAAGGTGAGCTTGCGGGCATCGGTCTGGAACTGGGCCAGAATCTGGTCGTCGCTGCGTCCTACGACTTCGTAGTTGGCAATGAGCCGTGCGCGGCGCAGTTCGGGCAGAATGGCCATAGCCAGCTCCTCGTAGACGACGCTCATGTTGCGGATTTGCTCTTCGCGCTCGGCGGGGTCGGAGTACATCGAGAGGACTCGGAGGATGACGTCCTTATCCTGGATGTAGCTCTCGCTGACGAGCTGCTGGAATCCTTCCCAGTCCTCGGCGGTGTACCTGGTGTCCACATCGGCCGTCATCTTGTTCTTCTTCAGTTGCTCGTTGACGTACTTGGCTGAGGAGTCCTGACGCCTCTCTGCCAGTTGGGCGTTGAAATCGTAGCGTCCTTCGGGCGATGCGTAGGCACTGACTTCGATATTTTCCAGTCGCAGGGTCTCCTGGTTGTTGTTGATTTCCTTCAGGATGCGGACGAAGTCCTCGACACTGGTGGTCTTCAGTTCGCTGGCGCGGATGTTAGCCTGGTTGACGAGGTACTTGATTTGTGCTTCCTGCTTCTGGCGGATGACACGTTGGAAGGCGTCGGGCGCAGTGGCTGGACGGGCGGTGGTGATGGTGCCGCGCAGGAGGTCGTTGGTGGCAATGACGCCATATCCAACCTTCAAATCGGGCAGGTCGATGGCCTTGTTCCCCTGCTTGCCCTTGAAGCGGAGGTAGAGGTCGCTCTTGAGGACTTGTTCGTTGAAGGGGAAGCTGGCGCGCAGGGTGTAGCGGCCGCCGATTTTGTATTTGACCGTGGTGCCATTGCCGAGCACCTTCTCGCCTTGGTAAGTCGTTCCTTCAGAAGTGAGTTCTCCGTTCGCATATTTCAGGACGGGCGTCACTTCGAGGGTGACATTCTTCTTCATATACTTTGCGGGGAACGTGGTGCTGATGGTGGCGGGAACCTCGCTGCCAACGGCTTCCAGGGGAGTCGGCGTGACGAGAACGTTGTCGGCGCTGAGGGGACCGAATTTGCTGCACGAAGCCAACAGGAGGCCTGCGGCAGCCATGGAGAGAATAGTAATCTTTCGCATCTTGTTAAATATTTAATAGTCTTATTTCCTTTCTGGCTGCAAAGGTACTGCAAAGCGCGTGCACTGCCAAAAAAAAAGCACTCTTTTTCAGCGAACAAAGCCGTTAACCATCAAGAAGGCTCAGAAATTCCAGATAATCCCGATGAAGCCAAAGAGGCATCCGAGCAGATTGCCGGCCACCACCTGCCAGAGGGTGTGCTGGCGGAGCAACATGCGGCTGCTGCCAACGAGGCCGGAGATGAGGATGCAGAAACAGAGCCACCAGATGGGATTGAAGGAGAACAGGACGCTGTAGGCCATGAGGGCGCCGATGACACCTCCGGCACCCGCACAATGGGCTGAGATTTTCCACCATGTGTTGATGAGGGTGCAGGAAACCTGAATCATCAGTGCTCCGACCAGGATTCCGCCCATGTAGTAAGGAAGGTGGAAGTAGGAGAGCAGATGCAGCGTGAAGCTGTAGTAGAGGATGTGGATCAGGTAGGGGAAGAAACGCTTCTCCCGCAGGCGAAGGTGATAGAGGGAGAGGTGGTTCATCTGTCTCCACACGCGGATGGTCAGTCGCGGCAGCAACAGGGTTCCGAGAGCCACGATGAGCAGAATCATCGCCTTAAACGCGACGGGCAGCAGGCTGAGGTAGGTGAACATGAAGAGCGCGACGAAGCCGACCAGCGGGAAGAACTGGGGACGGAAGACACTGGAGAGGGCGCGTGCGCCAAGGAGGAGGGACTTGTTCATTTACGTAGTCGTGCGATGGGGATATCCATTTGTTCGCGGTACTTGGCGACGGTGCGCCGGGCGACCTTGAAGCCTCGCTCCTGAAGTCCCGCTGCCAGGGCATCGTCCGAGAGAGGATGACGCTTGTCCTCGGCGTCGACGAGTTCCTGCAAGGCGGCCTTGATGCTTCGGACAGAGACTTCGTCGCCGTCTTGCAGGCGGGCTGCCGAAGTGAAGAACCAGCGCAGTGGATAGATGCCATAGGGCGTCTGCACCCACTTGGAGTTGCTGACGCGCGAGACGGTGGAGAGGTGCTGCCCCGTCTGGCGGGCTACGTCCTCCAGCGTCATGGGGCGGAGCAGGGTCTCGTCGCCGCTCTCGAAGAAGGGTTTCTGCATGCGCATGATGACTTTCATGGCCGTCAGCAGGCTTTGTTGGCGTTGCCTCAGTGCCTCGATGAAACCTTGCGCTTTCTCCACGCGGTCGCGCAGGTAGGTGATGCCGTCGCGCTGGGAATGTGACAGTTGTTGGAGGTCGCTGTCCTCGTAGGACTTGAGGTAGTCGAGGTCGTCCTGACTGACGTGTAGCGTTGGCAGGAGTCCGTTGTTCAGGGACAGGGTGAGGCGGCCGTAGGCGTCGTTGTCTACAATGAAGTCAGGGGTAATCTGCTGTAGGTTTCGCCCGATGGCCTCGCCCATGGAACTGCCGGGGCGCGGATTCAGCCGGTGCACCTCGCGTTTCAGGCGGCTGACGTTCGCGTCGCTGAGTCGCATGGCCCGCTGTATGCGATCCCATCGCTTGAGCATAAGGTTGTCGAACTGCGTCTTCAGGAGTTCCAGCAGCAGGCGTTTTGTCTCGGAGAGAGGCTCCGGCGAATGCTGCACCTGAAGGATGAGGCATTCCTGGAGCGAGCGGGCGCCGATGCCCGAAGGCTCGAAGTTTTGCAGGATGCCGAGTATGTGCTCCAGCTCATCCGGCGAAGTCGCGATGTTATGATAGACCTCCAGCTCGTCCTGAATCTGCCGAAGAGGGATGCGCAGCAACCCGTCGCTGTCGAGAGAGCCGATGAGGTAACGGATGATTTCCTGCTCATGGGAGGAGAGGTGGAAGAAGCCTATCTGTTCCTGAAGCTGGTCGTAGAAGGACTGGGTCTCTTGCGTTACGGTCTCGGTTATCGCCGACCGTGCGCTGGGCTGGTTGTCGGGTACGTCGTCGGGAGAGCTGTAGTCGGCCGAGAAATCCGACTCCGTGGAATCGGAGTAGTCCCCGCTCCCCACGTCCTCGCCGCCGCCTGCCTCCTCGGAGTATTCCGAGCTGCTGGCTTCGAGCGACACATTCTCTTTCAGCTCGCGGTCGATGCGTTCGTAGAGAGCCTCCACGGGCATCTCCGTCAACTGGCTAATGAGCAGTTGCTGGGGCGTGAGAGTCTGTATCTGACTCTGGACTTGAGTCTGGACGTTGACTTGTGAAGACATGGCAGATGGCTATTTTTTCCTTCCCCGCCAGATGAAATAAGCCCCCGCCAGGACGAAGGGCACGGAGAGCAATTGGCCCATATTGAAGAGCATACCATTCTCGAAGCTGACCTGCACCTCCTTCGTGTATTCTATACAGAAGCGGAAGGCGAAGATGAGGAAGATGCAGAGGCCGAAGAAGAACCCTGTTCCCACGCGCTCCGGGCGACGGCGGTAGAACCACCAGCCCACGAAGAAGAAGAGCAGATAGGCCAGCGCCTCGTAGAGCTGTCCCGGATGGCGTGGCAGTTGGTCCACGCGCTCGAAGACAAAAGCCCAGGGGACGTCCGTCGGCTTGCCGATAATCTCGGAGTTCATCAGGTTGCCCAGTCGGATGGCAGCGGCACAGATAGGAGTGACGATGGCGATGTTGTCCAGCGCCGTGAGGAAGGGAACCTTCGTGCGATGGCTGTAGAGCCACAGGGCGACGATGAACATTAGTGTGCCTCCGTGGCTGGCCAGTCCTGTGTAGCCCGTGAAGTGCCATGCTCCGGCGGCATCCTGCCTCATCGGGAGAACCATTTCCAGCGCATGGGCGGGCGAGCTGAGGAAGTAGTCGGGCTCGTAGAAGAGGCAGTGACCCAGACGCGCACCTATCAGGATGCCAAGGAAGGAATAGAGAAACAGCGGGTCGAACTTCTCGTCGGGAATGCGCTGCTCCTTGAACAGCCGCTGCTCCAACAGGAACACGGACAGCAGACCGACGCACCAGCACAGCGAATACCAGCGGACACCAAAGGAGCCGATGGAGAAGGCGATGACGTCGGGGTTCCAAGATATATAGAGAAAATGAGTCATTTTCTGATTAGGGATTAAGGATTAGGGATTAAGGATTAAGGATTAGGGATTAAGGATTAAAGATTAGGGATTTGAGGGTGGGTTGTAATCACCATTGCCCAATATTGATTTATGGAGAGCTGACAATTGTCTTTTAATGGGTATTATTTTATTTTCGAATTCTTTTAATTGTTCTTCGCTAATATATGATTCGTCTTGTGAAAGTTCCAATTCACACATCACTTCATTAAGTGAACTATAGGATATTTGGATAAAATGAGCTTTTTCTTTTGCAGAAAAACGGCCAAAACCTTCTGCAATATTGATGGGAACCGACATAACAGCGCGACGAAGTTGATCACACAAGCCAAAACGTTCATCAATAGGGTAAGTCTTTATCAATTTGCATACTTCATGGGATAAAGCTTTAGACTGCTTGTAAACTTCCAATTTTCTATAATAAAACTCTTCCATTCTGATAAAAACTTTAATCCTTTCTAATGCCCTAATCCCTAATCTCTAATCCCTAATCTCTAATCCCTCTACACATTAAACCTGAAATGCATGATATCGCCGTCCTGTACGACGTAATCCTTGCCCTCGACGCCCATCTTGCCCGCTTCCCGGACAGCGGCTTCGGAGCCATAGTGGATGTAGTCCTCGTACTTGATGACCTCGGCGCGGATGAAGCCCTTCTCGAAGTCGGTGTGGATGACGCCGGCACACTGCGGAGCCTTCCAGCCCCGGCGGAAAGTCCAGGCCTTCACCTCCATCTCGCCGGCGGTGATGAACGTCTGCAGGCCCAGCAGCGAGTAGATGGCCTTGATGAGGCGGTCGCAACCGCTCTCGGCGAGACCCAGGTCCTCGAGGAACATCTGCTTCTCTTCGTAGCTCTCCAGCTCGGCGATGTCGGCCTCTGTCTGGGCGCTGATGATGAGCAGGGCGGCCTGCTCGTCCTTCGTGGCCTCGCGCACGGCTTCTACGTAGGCGTTCCCGTTGGCTGCGGCCTCGTCGTCGACGTTGCAGACGTAGAGCACGGGCTTCGTCGTCAGCAGGAACAGGTTCTTCGCGGCAGCCTGTTCGTCCTCCGTGTCGAACGTCACCGTCCGTGCACTGCGGCCTTCGACGAGAGCTGCCTTGTAAGCTTCGAGCACGCCCAGCTCGACCTTGGCCTGTTTGTCGCCGCCCACGCGAGCCTGTTTCTCTACGCGCTGGATGCGGCTTTCCACGGTCTCGAGGTCTTTCAGTTGCAGTTCCGTATCGATGATTTCCTTGTCGCGCACGGGATTCACCGAGCCGTCGACGTGCACGATGTTGTCGTTGTCGAAGCAGCGGAGCACGTGGATGATGGCATCGCACTCGCGGATGTTGCCCAGGAACTGGTTGCCCAGCCCCTCGCCCTTGCTGGCACCCTTGACCAGCCCTGCGATGTCCACGATTTCGCATGTCGCCGGGACGATGCGGCCAGGGTGCACCAGCTCAGCCAGTCGGTTCAGCCGCTCGTCGGGGACGGTGATTTGTCCCATCTGGGCATCAATGGTGCAGAAGGGGAAGTTTGCTGCCTGCGCCTTTGCGCTCGACAGGCAGTTGAAGAGGGTGCTCTTGCCCACATTGGGCAGACCTACTATGCCAGCTTTCAAAGCCATGGGTTCTGATTAACGGGTTAACATTTTTACTTTTCCGGCCGCAAAGGTACGGAAAATGCACGGAACCGCGAAGCGATTTCCAAAATCTTTTCCATACCATCCAGCTTTTTCTGAATAATGCAGCCCCGTCCTGCGGCCATCGCTGCCCGATGTTGCGGCCTTCGCAGCTCCATCCTACACCCCTCGCTGCCCCATCCTACATCCTTCGCTGCCCGATGTTGCGGCATAAAAAGTAAATGATTATCCGCAAAGATAACAACACGAAAGCCCGAAGGGCTGTTAAGAACAGGCAGGGATATGTTACACCCCTGCCTGTAATCTTAATCGCCCTTTGGGTAAGGTGGAGGATTAAGGAGAATCATTTCTTTAAACGTCGAGAGTCCGCTTTACGCACTGATATCTGCGCCTGTTTATACTACGATATGTTTCATACGGCATTATGTCTTTTTCTTAAAATTGTACCAAACAATGCTTCCGTCATCGTACTCAGCATAGAAAGATGATTTATTGGATATCAATCTTCTACATCCAAATTCAGCTAGTACATTTACAACATTCGCCGCACGTAATAAGAGTATTTTGTTCTTAGTTGCAAACAAAATGCCATTATCAGTAGATATTGCGGTGACTATTGGCTCAACATATTCTATCAACTTTATTCCTTTTTCCCCCTTGAACAGATATATTTTCGTTTCAGTTACAACATAGCATTGAAGAGTGTCCCCCGATACATAAATTACTTTTTCATCAAACCGTGACAATGGCTTTACTTTCTTTTGTTTGGTATCAAAGAACATTAAATTTGATATGGTATCTCCATAAGATGCTATGAACAAATTTCCATCTAATGATGAGAACAAATTGAAAGATGATGTGTCGAATGTTGCGATTGGTTTACAATCATCTGCGAATGACAATAGTGCTGTATCTTGTTTGATAATCAAATCCGAGCCAGTGCTTACAATATTGTCGATACTAACATTTTCATTCAAAGTTATTTCCGAATCATTATCTTTGGCATCAATAGAAATCAGAGTATTACCTATAGCAACATATAATCCTTTTGTTGGTACTATGCATAACGGGTTCTTGGAAATATCAAGTTGTCCTGCCGATACTATAACACGGGCATACTCAGCCGTATTATTAGTTTGGGCTGTTACGTATGTCGTGATGAAAAGGACGACAATAACAATACTAGTGATTTTATTTCGTATCATTTACTCAATTTGTTATTAGTTGGTATCTTTGTTATTAGTTGGTATCTGTGTCTTCAAATCATTTATAGGCGTAATTGTAAGTTCGTAATCAATAGAGCCATCAAGGAATAACCGTGACCATGTCATAAAGGATGGCTTAACACCACCTTCGGCCTTAATCTCAGTTGAGACTATACATGGATTTCCCTTTGCGTTCTTGACAAAACTTACTTTTGCGTTACCACCAAGACTGAACAACTCAGCACCTGCGTCTACTTTTCCTCCTGCTTTTTTCGTTCCGTCTTTCTTTTCCTTCAAATCAAAATATAGTTTTCCTTCAGCACTTACTTTTTGGCCTCCAGTTACTGTTCCTCCAAATTCGATAGCGAAATAATCATTAATGAATACTTCCTTTGCAGAGAATTTCAGACTATTATCTACTAAAGTGATTTCCCCTTTGACATTGCCTTTTGGTACGACATTACTCGCAGAAAAATCTTTCCCCGGTTTCTCCAGTTTGAAATCTTTTCCACCCAATCTAAAGTTTATGATGTCATCTTCATTTTTCGTAACGTCTTTGTTCTCTTCCACGGATGTTTTCAAACCTAATGCAGAGACTTCGCCAGAAACCTCAACTAAATCTTCCTCTCTTTCCATTTTGTGTAGGATGTTTTCTTTCTTTCCATCATGGTTTTCTAATTCAAGAAAGAAAATTCTACTTCCATTAGGTGATACAACAAAAATTTTTTCCTTTTGTGTGTCATCAAATTCAGAAGCGGGACTATACATGACAAGATTCCCATCGTTATAACCTTGAAAACTCGGAATTGTTCCACCATTCAGGGTCTTCAGAGAATGTGCCAGCATCAATAGTTTTTCTTCACTACATGATTCTTGTAATTTGTCCCATGCTTTTCCTTCTTTGCCTGATGAAGGGACTGGGGTGATTTGGTCTGGATTAATCCATTTGAAATCTTCGGAATAAACCCGACTACTGCCACCTTCTCGCATATTAAGTGGGATAAAAGGCTTACTGGGGTCAATCGATAAATTAGATATTCCTCTTTTGGGCAAAATGCCCGCCTTAGAACGCTTAAATGTCATGTTTGAAGAGCCAGAAGAAACGTAACCTGAATATCGAGGAATGCCATCCAATTGGTGATTATTTCTAATTTCAGCCATTCGGTTATCCATCTCGTCTAATATCTGTAGATTACGTTCGTAACTTCTGGCAGAAGAAGCCATAGAGCGGGCATAACCCTCATCGTAAAGACGTTGCTTCTCTCGTCTAATACTTTCTTGTCTCTCAGCTTCTCGCCGAGCGTTTTCCTCTGCCCTTCTCCTTTCAATTTCTTCATTCTCTTGTCTACGTCTGTCTATTTGTTGTCTTTTTCGTTGGGCTGTCGCCTGCTGAGTTTGTTGCATGTTCCTCCTTTGTTGTTGTGCCTGCGCCCTTCTGTTCTGTTCCTCTCTTTCTCTAAGGCGTTGTTGAGTTTGTCTGAAACTGTTTAACTGATTGGAGCGAAGACTTTCCAAACGGCTTATTTCTTGCTGATTAACTTGAATGGTTATTGAAGCACTAAGCAATATATCCATACGCCTTTGATTGGTCCGTCCGTCTTGTTCTTTTTCAGGCAGTCCATATGCGTAGTCCTGATTATTTTTTGCTTCTTGAATTTCTTGACGCAAGCGATTAATTTGTTATCGTAATAGCTGTTTATGTCCGATTCAGAATTCCATTGCTGTGCATAGCAAAGGGAAGCATTAACAAACAATATGATTATGTAAATCAGCCTCTTCATAGATTGTAATTTTAAAAGTTCACAGACATATTCATTCCAATGGAGTTATCAACAGGATTGAGAATAGGTGACATAGAAAACTGTGCAGCCTTTTGTCGCATCTTATCCATGTTCTTTTCGTTAATTTTGTTGTAGGCCGATTGGCGTTTGCTTGAAATAGTGATAGCAACTAAAGGTATAGTAATACAAGGTACAATCGTTCCGATCGCAAAGTAAATGCCCCCCCTAGTTACTCTTGATTTAATTTCGTCTTTGGTATAATTATTTTTATCCGATGCAACTAAAGGACATCCTTTTGCAATAAAGAATGCACCTATTCCTATAGATGTAACTGTGGGAATTATATACTGAGGACGCCAGAAATTATGTTTCTTCCTAACTTCATTATATTCTTTTAGCAATGGGCTATCTTTAGACAAACTTTCAATAAAGATTGGTTTGCCGTTGGGATTGATAAAAATGACGCTGTCAGACTCTTCCCATTTTACAAATCTGTTATGCTTATTAGGTTTATAGCCTTTCAGTGAACTATATCCTAAAGACGATTCCTTTACCCGACAATATGTAATGTTGGCCTTCATAACTTTCGGCGATATGGCACTCATATTTATTTCATAACCTTCGGCTTCTACAGAACCAGCCCCCATACTTATTGCCAAGGCATCCAAAAGGCCAGCCGTAACATCAGTTGCCACTCCCGCAGCAAGTTGATTCCCAAAACTAGTATTGCTGCTGTTTATCTTTCCATGCATATCTGCTTTCCATTGGCGATTACTTGCTATATTTTGGCGTGTTCTTTCGGTATTACCTTCATGAACCTTTTTTGTTCCATAAACCATGCGAAGGCTTTTGGCTTCTGTATCACAGAAGAGTGATTGGCAATCCCTTAACATATAATTTTTTGTACTTGGATAACAGTACCAATGAGTATCACTTTTTTTCGCATTCCATTCATATGTAGGTAACCGGTGCATTATTATTCCTGCTTCACTCTTAACACTACTGATGTAGAAGAAATAGTCAGGTGTCATTTTAGGAACTAAAACAACATTTCCAAAAAAATTCATCTGTTCATATTTGTCATCAACAGAAATCCAATATCCTCTTGCCCAATCATCAAACGAAATAGGATGGATTACATCATCATACTTTTTGGATAGAGATTCTATGTTTTCTGCATAGGCATTCTCGCGAAGAACAGAAACATCTTCAAACCAATTTAACAGGAAGGTAGTGTTTTCTGAGTCACCGTCACTTCCATAATTATCAATCAAGACTTGCCACATTACGTTTTCGTCTTTTCTGCCATCAACCATCAAATATTTGAAAGCAAAAATTACAGCAGAGTCTAACATTTCTTTATCGCTTGCATCATAAAAAGCTTCATAATAATAATTTTGAAGTCGCTCAATTATTATTGAATCCAGTTTATTTGCATAGTTAGCTATTGCAACTCGTGTCGAGTCGTATGTCTTTGCTGGATGTGCAATATCAAAATTAGCCTCAAAAAGATCTTTCACTTTTTGAGTCGCTTGGTCCAGTGTAACAGCATTGCTTATTACGTTGCGCCCCTTTCTACGAGACCTGTTGTTACTTTGTGCATCTGCCATTGACACTTGCATCAAAATAATAACCAACAATATGATTTTTATCACTTTCATAACCGAAACAATTTTGGTTAGTACTAATTGTTAATTAGCTCCTTTATCGGGTAATCAGCACTAACTTTGGGCTACAAAGAAAGCGCAGACCCGCCATTATTCCGTGCAGGCCTACCACAGCCTCTATATCTTGATGGAGAAGTCTGCGCCATAAGCGCATACTCCCAAGATATAGGTTTGCTCGAAAATCTCCGAATCGAGGTGGTAGTTCGCACGGAAAACTGAGCAAATAGAAATGTGTTCTGTGGGAACACGCTGCAAAAATGCATAATAATTTCCAATTTATCGTCTTCTTCTCTTAAAAATCTTCAAAATAATGTCCCTTTTAAGCGTTTTTACTTAAAACTGGGCCGGAAAGAGACAAAAAGTTGGGAAGATAGCGATCCTGTATCTATCTGAATGCAGAGAAAGTGTTTGGGTGCTGCGTCAATTTATCTTATGCTCTTTCACCACGCAAGAATACGCAACTGTAAGATTTAGATTCCCTTGTCTGTCTCACTGGTGAGACACGCCTAAACCCTTAAGGTAGGGTGTTCTCGAAAGAGATGATGTTTTCAATTTCGATGGGGGCGAAAAATGAACTATAGTTTGTCGCCGATGGAACTATAGTTAGTCGCCGTTGGAACTATAGTTAGTCGGGCGATGAACCTATAGGGCATTTCTGACAGGCTCTTGGCGGTCATTTGGTCATTTTGGTCATTTGTCAAAATCGAAAACAGATGTTGTCAAAACCGCCACTATAATATAAATATTTATTTATATATAGTGAGCAATGACCGCGTTCCCGAAATCGATTTTGACCATTTTGACCTTGACCACTTTGACCACGTAAAAATTTACTGAGCCAAGAACGGGGGCGAAGACTACGAGGCTGGGGAATGAACAAAGCCTTTTTGCAGAAAGAATGGTATTACAGGCGGCAGATCAGGCCCAGCCTGGTTTCAAAGGTGTTGGCGTGTACCGTGGTATTTATTATTTCCCTTTCCAAATAAAAGCTTAAAAAAAGCTGGTTCTACCCTTGACTCAGCGTAGAGCCAGCCCTTTGCATGGCGCGAGGGGGTGGGGGCGCAGCGTTATTTGCGTCCGAAGTCCGCCGGCACTTCTCCCCATCGCTCGGTGTCCCATTTCAGGAGTGGAAAGGGCGTTCCGTTCTGCCGCAGCCAGTTCTCTGCGCGTGCCACGAGTTGCAGCAGTGGCGCGTTTTCGGGGGTGGGGGCGAGGGTGGTCTTGGCCTTGCGCTTGTTGACCCAGATGATGGCCGTGCGGCTGTCGCTGTAGACGGGCATGGAGAGTCCTCGCTGCTTCAGCAAGGCCATGGCGTGGACGATGGCCAGGAACTCGCCGATGTTGTTGGTGCCATGCACGGGCCCGAAGTGGAAAATCTGCTTGCCTGACGGCAGGTGTATGCCGCGGTACTCCATAGGGCCGGGATTGCCAGAGCAGGCGGCATCGACGCAGAGGGCTTCACCCCCCAGCCTCACCCCCGACCCCTCTCTTTCTAAGAGGGGAGAGGGGGTGGTTTCCTGTGCTATTGGTTGATTTGCCATAAATCGCTTTTTGTCATTATACTCAGTTGCTATCCTTCAAGCGGAAAGCGGGGGTCAGTGGTGCCGAGACCGCGCCTTTAGTGGCATCTGGCTCAAAGTCGCAAACATTCTCTGCCACGAAAATATTATGCAACTTAGCAGAGTAATAGCGAAAAGT
>Ga0310696_10001580_pt1 | contig 32688 bp, 29 predicted proteins | sample AusTroGonzalo_MG_4_FD_203885 | JGI IMG/M metagenome (GOLD analysis project Ga0310696, IMG submission 203885) | Bovine rumen microbial communities from tropical cattle in Woodstock, Queensland, Australia - Gonzalo_02 (v2) (version 2) | ecosystem: Host-associated > Mammals > Digestive system >... | reverse complement strand
GCGCCCAGCCCCGAGGCCAAGGGCGCGAAAATGTTTTTCTTAATTCCCATTGTTATTGTTTATTTTTGATTATTTATTTGTCTCGTAGGGTATAAATAACACAGCGGCCTTCCTTGCATTAATGCAAAGAAAGCCGTATATTATTTACGCGGGTGCCCGCGCAACTTAATAATGTATAAGCTACTGTAGGTGAGTACCTGAGAGAGAGAGAGAGAGAGAGTAGTAAAATTGTTGGAACAACCAAAGAGGTTGTCCTTTATTTGCATCCTATTAACAATCTTTATATCTTCTCGTCTCATCATCGTTTATGGTCTGTTGGAGTGTTGAGTTACCATCCAAAAATATCTGCGTGAGTGCCAGTTTCAAGGAACAAAAGCGTAAGTTGTTTATCGTTCTGTTCCCAGGTCATCAACCAGTTTGGCTGAATGTGACATTCCCATTGCCCTTTATGGTCACCTTTCAATTGATGTGGACGGTACTCGTCCGGAAGTGTACCAGTTTCTGAAAGAATCGTGATGGCTTGCTTGATAGCATCTATATCCAAGCCTCTCTTGGCACACTTTCTTAAATCTTTCTTGAACTGATGAGTATAGTCAATACTGTACATTAGCCAAGAATTTGATTAAACATGTCGTCAACACTACTAGCGTGATAAACACGTCCATTCTTGACATCGTCCATAGCTTCTTTGTAATGGGCAGTCTTAGTGATGTCATCAATTTTAGGAGCTGATTTCTGTACCTTGACAGAAGCCACACCCATCAACATCTTACAGGCCTGCTTCACTTTCGAAACAAGGTTCTCATCAGGAACTTGTAATACTATTGTTGCCATAATCGTTACTTCATTTACTTTTTCGGGTGCAAGGCTGCGGTTAAGCGAGAGCAATCAAACAAGTTTGAATTGCCGAGCGAAAGCAGTCTCGCATCGTTTCACGGTGCAAAGATACAAATAATTCTGGGAAATTATTCACTTTATACGCTAAAAGTATGTGGAAAATGCTAAAAAACAAATAAGAGAGGTATGTAATACCTCTCTTAGTGATTCCGGCGGGATTCAAACCCACAACCTTCTGATCCGTAGTCAGATGCTCTATTCAGTTGAGCTACGGAACCTCCGTTCCATGAACTTCGCAAAACATTGAAAGTGATTCCGGCGGGATTCAAACCCACAACCTTCTGATCCGTAGTCAGATGCTCTATTCAGTTGAGCTACGGAACCTCGTTCCTTGTTTGCGGGTGCAAAGGTACGCACTTTTTTTATATTCACCAATTTTTTTCGGTATTTTTTTCAAAAAAAGTGTGATTTTACCCAAATATCGGATAAATCATCGAAAATTATTCAGTTTTTGAACGTATTTTACAGGCTCACCCTCTTCTTTCTTCAATACATCTGCAAATTTCTGAGGTGTGATTTCAACTGGACCAGAAACGAATTCAGGAATATTATAGCTCTTCATAAACTGACGATGATAGTCAGGATCGGCCTGAGGCAACACAAAAGGCTTGGATGCCCTACCCTGCTCGTCAACATGTGCAAAGAAAGGACGGGTGAAATTGCCATCTTCACGTCGGCTGCTGACAACGAGCCAGCGTCCATTGCTTGACCATGAGTGATAACTCTCTGTATCTTCAGAGTTGATCCTCTCCATAGGCTTACACTCACCCGTGACAAGGTCGAGCACCCACAGATCGGCTTCGTGGTGCCAAATATGGAAGCAGCCATAATCGCCCAGCGTGAATACGAGGAAGCGTCCATTGGGAGAGATGCGAGGCAACGTGGCACTCTTGCCAAGTGTGTCGGCATCAAAGACCAACTGACGAGGTCCAAAGGTCATCGTATTGGCATCAAACGACTTACGATATATATTATAATGTATCTCACGATAACGCTGGATGACCTCCACATCCTTGGACACGCTATCCTTGAACTCGAAATGGGCGCTGCAATAATAGAGGCTCTTGCCATCAGGTGCCCAAAAAGGGAACACCTCAAACTCTGTGGTGTCGCTCTCGACATTCATCACCTGGTTATGTTTAACGTCATAGGCTATGATATCGCTGGCAGAATCAAACACCTCAATCTTGTTCTTATTTCGCGTATGGAATGATTGACTCGTCTTATTGGTAGAGAAAACCACCAAAGGCAATGTGGGATGCCATGTGGGATAGACACCTGCTGAGAGAATGGAATCGTTGCGCATATTGATTTTGCTGATTCTGCCATCATAGACCACAATGGTGCCGCCATGGTTCTGGCGTGCATGAAAAAGCATGCGCTCAGGATTGTATTGCTGGAAATTATGGCAGTTGACACACTGTCCGTCCTGCTCGGAACTGCACAGCAGATTATCCACCATGACTTGCTCGTCATAAGTCTCAAGGCAACGCTGATTAAGCGTCAACTCCTCGTAGGTGACATAAGAAGGAGAGATAAGGCGGTAACAGAGATAGGCGTCAATACTATCTTTAGAGACATGATAGACAAAGGGCCTGAAGCGTTTCCACTGTCCATCATTGCAGGCAAAGACCTCGACAGTAATGTCATGTCCCTGAGCAGCAGTAGTCAACCAATGCCAATCGTCGATATCTGGCTGGGCCTTGACACCACCGCATACCAACTCCATATCATCATAAGAGAAACGAGTCACCACTTCGTCAGCATCCTGTTCCAGTTGGAACGAGAGCGGAGCAATGTTTACAGGAATGGTCACATCCGTATAGTCAGGATATATCTGTGGCAAATTCTCGTCGTCAATAAAACTATCAGGAACCTTCGTTCCACATGAGGTCAACATCAAAAGGGCCCCAACAAATATTAAATAGATATACTTCATAATCAATACAACTGCTGATTTCGGATAAGGAAATAGTCGTAATAGAAGGTGTGACCAAAACGCGGATAGAAGACTGGACGCATCTGAGCCTCCGACATGCCACTACAACTTTGGGCTAACTTCATGAAATTTTCATAGTCCTCTTTGACCTGAGGATCAAAAGGCATGCGACTGATATCAACTTTATTTTCCAAATTACCATAGAGATAGGCTGCCTCCTGATAATGACGAGGCATAGGTTTGCCTTGATGCAGGACAGCATACTTATTAAATCGAGACCAGAAAGTAGGGATATCCTTTGTCCATAGAGCAGCAAAGAGTACAAGTTCCTGCATATCAGGATCTTCCGTCTCAACATTTACCAAAAGGTGCATCAAGAAATACTCGACCAATCCGTTGTCGCTACCCAACTGATCTTTAAAATCACGCAGATGGAAAAGCGGACCATATTCCTCGCTGGCTTTCATCTTATCACGATGATATAGATACTGTTCTTGTTGTTCAGCCCATGCCTTATGATAGCGCGTGTGCTTTAATATATTAATGTATTTTGCTGCAACCTCATATTCCTCGTCCATCAACGAACAACGAATCATATACTTCAGGTAAATGGCACGCCATCCATACTCTACACCATCCTCCAGACACCAGCGGTGACAGAAATTCAACTGACCATAATAGAAATAGATGTCACGACCGATGACCTGCGTCATACGGATATCGATGGGGGTATTGCTAGCTTTAGCTCCCTGACGATAATGGAAAGCTTCATCACCCAGGCGACCTAAACGGAAGAGGGCCAGGTTTTTCATCATCACGATGCTACGCGTAGGTTCATCCTGCAAATTAGCAGCCTCTCTGACAACTCCATTCCAGTCATTTGCCTCCATAGCTCGTCCCATAGCCAGTTCCTTGTGGAAATTATAGTCTTTATACCAAAATTTCTGAACGCCATAGACAAGACCTGCTACCAATACACACTGGATCAAGCCCCAAATAATTGGCTTACGAACCTGATTATCACCCCACAAGCCATAACACAGAGCCATTACGGCATAGAAAACGACCAATAAGATGTAGGGGATATAATAATTGATGAAGAACTCGTTTACCTCAAAGAGCGGAAGTGCCGTGAAATAGATATCCTCAAAATTGGTCTGATAATAGCATTGCTGATAATATATCATCGGCACAATGATAATCAGTAATAATGCCAGGAAAGTATTCAGTAGGCGCTGCACGAGGGAAAGGCCCTCAAGACGCCAAGTCAGAAGTCCCATGAGCGCCACAGCCAACAGGCCATAAAAGCCTAACAAAGGATATAAGACTGCCGAACTGATAACGAGATACACAGGACGAGCCTTTTTAGGAAGACACCTGAAGCCCCATACGCTGGCAACACCAGCAGTAAGGCCGATGGTCGCCACAAATAAATAGCCTCGCAATTTCAGGTAATAAATCCAATAGCCCAGCTCCATATTGCTAAGCAGCAACAATGCTACAGGAACCAGCATCACCGTGAGCCATTTCAGCGGCACCCTGAATGCCTGGGCTGAAACAACCAATAACAAGGCCCACCAGGTACAAAGGATTAGAACACCAAGCCACGCGTGATAAAAGAATTCGGTGAAGAAAGTGCCTAAATAGGTCAGAATGCCACCTGGCACCACCATCTGTTGTTTAAAAAACAAATCGGTGTCAAGAAAAAGATTCAGCTCTTGTACTTTCCACAGAAAATTCTCCTCATAGTGGATCATAGCCCATGAGATAACGCAGAAAGAAACTGCAACGAGGAGGACAGGAATGATGTTCAGTTTATGTTTCATGCGATTTTTTCGTTATTGTGCGTGCAAAGGTACAAAATAATTCATAATTCATAATTCATAATTCATAAATATTTTGTATCTTTGCACGAAATACGGAAACTATCAATAACTACATTATTATTTATGCTCAAACATTTCTTTTTAGCATTAACGCTATTTACAACGGCTCAAGGTTTTGCTGCCGCAGAACCGGAATGGAGAAATCCGGCAGTCAACCAAATCAACCGTGAGGCGCGTCGTGCAGTTTTTTTTGCTTTCGAGAATGCCGATTTGGCAAAGAAAAACGACAAATCAAAGTCGAGCCGATACCTCTCAATGGAGGGTAAGTGGCGTTTTAACTTCGTAAAGGACCATAATCTGGCACCAGCGAATTTCTTCTCGTTGAAGTATGATGACTCTAAATGGGTGGATTTTCCCGTTCCCGGTCTCTTTGAGATTGAGGGATATGGCGACAAAACCTATAAGAACGTAGGTTATTCGTGGGGCACCACTTTCAACAGTAACCCTCCGTTTATCGGCGAGACAAACAACTACACAGGCTCTTATCGTCGCGAGTTCAACCTGCCAAACGATTGGAACGGTCAGGAGGTCTATTTCCATGTGGGTTCGGCAACGAGCAACCTGAAAGTATGGGTCAACGGAAAATTTGTTGGCTACTCAGAAGACTCAAAAGTAGCTGCAGAGTTTAACATCACCAAGTTTCTGAAGAAAGGCAAGAACCTCATTGCCATGCAGGTGATGCGCTGGTGCGACGGCTCATATTTGGAGGATCAGGACTTCTGGCGCTTCACAGGTATAGCTCGTGAGGTGTATCTCTATGCACGTCCAAAGCAGCACATTGAGGACTTGACTATCACGCAGGACTTCATCGACGGCAAGGGTGAGCTGAAGGTGGATACCAAGGCACCTAAGGGAACCGTCGTAGAGACTTCTCTGCAGGATAATAACGGTAAGGAAGTGAGCCTTAACGAAGTGAAACCTTGGTCGGCAGAGGTGCCCAACCTCTACAACCTCATCGTTACCTTGAAGAAGGGCAACAATGTGTTGGAGGTCATCAAGCAGCGCGTAGGTTTCCGTCATATCGAGATTAAGAATGCCCAGTTACTGGTGAATGGTCAACCTATATTAATAAAAGGTGCCGACCGTCATGAGTTGGACCCTGATGGAGGATATATCGTCTCTATAGACCGTATGATTCAGGATATCCGCATCATGAAGCAGCTGAATATCAATGCCGTGCGTACCTGTCACTATCCTGATGATCCCCGCTGGTATGACCTGTGCGATGAATACGGTATCTACCTCACAGCTGAATCAAACCTTGAGAGTCATGGTATGGGCTATGGTGAGGGTACTCTGGCCAAGCGTCAGGATTTTGAAAAGGCTCACTTGGAGCGCCAGTATGGCAATGTGCACTCGTTCAAGAACCATCCTTCTATCATCGTGTGGTCACTGGGCAATGAGGCTGGCTATGGTCCCAACTTCGAAAAGGCCTACGATTGGGTGAAAGCTACGGATAAGACCCGCCCCTGCCAGTTTGAGCAAGCAGGTCAGAACGGCAAGACGGATATCTTCTGCCCGATGTATTACGGCTATGAGGGCTGTGAGGCCTACTCCAAGAATGACAATCCTCGTCCGCTGATCCAGTGTGAATATGCCCACGCCATGGGTAACTCCATGGGTGGTTTCAAGGAATACTGGGACCTGGTACGTAAGTATCCGAAATATCAGGGTGGCTATATCTGGGACTTCGTGGATCAGGGTATGCGCGACAAGAGTCCTATCACAGGTCGAGAAATCTTCACCTATGGTGGTGACTACGGCAAGTATCCTGCCAGCGACTACAACTTCAACTGCAACGGTATCATCGCTCCAGACCGTCGTCTGAACCCTCATGCCTATGAGGTGGGCTACTACTATCAGAATGTGTGGGTGAAGGATGTTGACCTGAAGGCTGGCAAGTTTGAGATTTATAATGAGAACTTCTTTAAGACGCTGGATGACCTGCAGCTCGAATGGTTTGTAGGTGGTGCAGGAAGTCATCATCATGAGAGTGCTAACCGTCCCGCTGGTATGACCTTCGGACACGGAGGCACAATTGACATCAGTGGTATACAGCCACAGCAGCGTAAGGTGATCACCTCTGAGGAAATACAGAAGGTTATTGAACGCGTATTGGGGCATCATGGTGACAACGAGATTTTCGTTTCGTTCTACTTCAAGTCAAAGAACGGCGCACCTCTCATAGAGAAAGGTCAGGTACTGGCAAAGCAGCAGTTCTGCATCAACGAGTACAAGTATCCTGAACTGAAACAGGAGACAGCTGAGGTTCAGAAGGAAGAGACCAACACTTACGTGAAACTCTCTGCTGCAGGCACCGATCTCTATATCGGTCGTTGGAACGGATGGATAGACTATCTGACTGTGGATGGTCAGGATATGTTGCAGTTCCGTGAGAGCATCGTGCCTGAGTTCTGGCGTGCTCCAACGGATAATGACTATGGTGCGCAGCTGCAGAACCGCTTCTCTGCCTGGAAGAGTCCTGAGACAAGGGTGAAAGATTTCAAAGCAGGCGACAATTCCGTTACCGTCACCATAGAACTGCGTGAACCCGCCACTCGCACGGCAGGTCCAAGAAACCGCGATGAGCGTCGTACGGCTTTTGCCATCCTCACAATGACCTACGCCCTCACTGCTGATGGTGAAGTGATTGTACGTGAGCAACTGAAGCCTGAGGGTGAAGCCAAGATGAGCGAGATGTTCCGCTTCGGCATGGGTATCCAGATGCCTAAGCAGTACGACCAGGTGGAGTATTACGGACGTGGTCCTGTCGAGACCTACAGCGACCGTAAGGATTCTGAGTTCCTGGGCGTGTATAAGAATGCCGTGAAGGATGAGTACTTTGAGTATATCCGTCCACAGGAGAGTGGTAACCACGTTGACGTACGCTGGTTCTCCGTCATCAACCAAAGTGGAAAGGGTCTGCAGTTCTATTCCAACGCACCGATGGAGGCTTCTGCCCTGCCCTACACTACTGGTCAGCTTGACGACGGTCCTCATAAGGACAAGGCTTGGGGACGTCATAGTGGCGACCTGGTTCCGTCAGGTTACACCAGCATTCATATCCAGCAGCGTCAGTTGGGCCTGGGTTGCGTGAACTCATGGGGCGCATGGCCTCTCAATGAGTATCGCGTTCCTTTCAAGGAGTATGACTTCACATTTGCCATCAAGCCTTTGAAATAAAGGAAAGGCAATACAATAAAAGCGGCACCCATTGGAAAATGAGTGCCGCTTGTTTTTATTGTCCTAACTGACTGAACGTCTTACAGCCTTTTGCGTAGTATCGCCAAAGCAACAGGAATGGCGCGAACTCTGCAGCAGGAGCAGCTACCCTACTTTGCTGAATCTGCTGACGGTCGTTTTCAAAATCCCTGCGCCAGCACTTAAAGTCGCGACGGGCTCGGAAGATAGCTTTGAAGTCGCCCACGTTACGCTTCAGCAACAGCGTCTGGAAAGCAGCCAGGTAATCCAGAAACCAGCGCGAGCGCATCACAGGCTTCAGGTCTTTCTCTGGCAGGCACTTATACAGCATCGTCAGGTTATTGCGGAAATTCAGGTAGGTCTTCATGGGGTTCGACTTTGGCAGCGTACCACCTCCTACATGATAGACTTTACTCTCAGGCAGGCAGTAGAGCTGGTATCCACGGATACGCATACGCCAGCACATCTCGATCTCTTCCTGATGGGCAAAGAAGCGGCCATCCAGTCCGCCCACCTCTTTATATATACGCGCACGCACGAGGAGAGCTGCACCTGTAGCCCAATGTATCTTTGCAGGCTCATCATATTGTCCCAGGTCTTTCTCGACAACATCAAAGACTCTTCCACGGCAGAACGGATATCCATAACGGTCCAGATAGCCACCACATGCACCTGCATACTCAAAACTGTCGCGCTGATAAATGCTCAATAGTTTGGGTTGACAAGCTGCAACCTCAGCATGTGCGTCCATAAATGCAAGCAGGGGCGTCAGCCATCCTTTGGTTACCTCTATATCGCTATTCAGCAGCAGATAATACTCGGCATCAACCTGTTCCAGGGCTTTGTTGTAGCCCTCAGCAAAGCCCCAGTTCTTTTCCAGCAGGATCAACTTCACTTCAGGGAACTGTTCCTTTAACAAGGTGACACTCTCATCTGTAGAGGCGTTATCAGCCACATAGACCACGGCCTCGTCCCTTGAATATTCCAATACGCTGGGCAGATACTGGCGAAGCATCTTTGCGCCATTCCAGTTTAATATGACGATAGCTAACTTATCCATTGATAATCGTTGCTTTTAAGGCGGTCTTATCGTGGTTGAAATCACCCATGCGCACCCGAATCAGTTCATTGTCAAATTCTGGTTTTGCATCTGCAGGCGACAGTTCTACACGAATATAATTCTTGGTAAACCCATGCATGGCACGTCCACGCGTAGCCTTCTCAAAGAGTACCTCAGCCTCCTGGCCAATATACTGTTCATAGAAACTGATGGTCTTCTCGTCAGACAGTTCCAGCAATCGCTTACTACGCAGTTTCTTCTCCTTCTCAGGCACCACATAGTTGATCTTCAGAGCTGATGTGCCTGGACGCTCCGAGTATGGGAACACATGCAGTTGGGTGACGGGCAGGGACTTGACAAACTCATAAGCATCCTCGAAGCAATCGGGTGTCTCACCTCTGCATCCCACCATCACATCCACGCCGATAAAAGCATCTGGCATCTGTTCCTTGATACGCATGATCTTATCTGCAAAGAGCTGTCGGTCGTAATGGCGATGCATCAGGCGCAACACTTCATCACTGCCACTCTGTAAGGGAATATGGAAATGGGGCATAAAGGCGCGACTCTCCCTGGCACAGTAGTCAATGAGTTCGTCGCTGAGCAGGTCGGGCTCCAGACTGCTGATACGATAACGACGAATGCCATCCACCTTATCAAGCGCCTTCACCAGGTCGATGAACTTCTCACCCGTGGTCTTACCGAAGTCGCCAATATTCACACCCGTGAGCACGATTTCCTTTCCTCCCTCTGCTGCAGCCTGTTCTGCTTGTGCTACCAATGAAGCTATCGTTGGGTTACGACTGAACCCTCGCGCGTACGGTATAGTACAATAGGTACAGAAATAGTCACAGCCGTCCTGCACCTTCAAAAAATACCTGGTACGGTTACCCCTTGAACACGATGGTGCAAAGGTCTTAATATCTTTGGTCTTCTCTGTCTTGTAAGTCGCGATATTATTACGATTAACAAAAGCTTCTGACAGGAACTGCACAAGATTAGCCTTCTCATTAGATCCCAACACCAGGCTCACGCCCTCTATCTTACTCACAGTTTCGGCTTCCAACTGAGCATAGCAACCTGTCACTACGACAAAAGCACCTGGATTCTCGCGTACCATTCTATGAATAGCCTGACGACATTTATGATCGGCCACATCGGTCACCGAACAGGTATTTATCAGACAGATGTCGGCTGGCTCGCCCTTATGGGCTGTGCGGACACCCATCTCCTGAAGCATCCTACCGAAAGTGGATGTCTCGGAAAAGTTCAACTTACACCCTAAGGTATAATATACTGCTGTTTTGCCTTGAAAGGCAGATGTATCTATCATATCATTAATCTTCTGTTTTGCAAAGGTACACATTAATTGGCGAAAAACACGCTATTTTGTCTTAATTTCATTTAAGTGTCGTTTGTATACTATTTTTAACATTTCGTATTTAATTGATTTACAGCCGTTTACAAAAAGGTTACAAAAATCATCAAAAAAAAAACGAAAAAAATGTATCATCGTATCAAAAAAATACCTACCTTTGCATCGTTTTAATAAACAAATGATTGTTTTACAGATTTAAAAAGCAAAAAAGAAATGAAAAAGATTGCATTTATGTTCGCAGTTGCAGCTATGTTCGTAGCTTGTGGTAATGGTAACAAACCCGCTGAGGAGGTTGCTACAGACTCAATCGCTGAGGTTGACACTACTGTTGTTGAGGATTCAGCTGTTGTTGATACCACTATCGTTGATTCAGCTGTTGTTGCTGAGTAATTTAGCGAACTAAAGGGAACGTGAGGATATGTCTTTTGGCATATCCTCTTTTCTTTGTGATTAGAGACATTGAATCGAAAGAATCAATGATTTGACTCAAGTGAATCAATAATTAAGAGAAACAAGAAAACAAAGAGCCGCAATCTCGTATTACCTGAGATTACGGCTCTTTGTATATTATATACCTATTGATGAATTACGACAAGAAACCCAGAAGGGCACCAGCAGCAACGGCAGAACCAATAACACCTGCCACATTGGGACCCATGGCATGCATCAAAAGGAAGTTGTGACGATCGTATTCCAGCCCCATGTTGTTGGAGATACGAGCTGCCATTGGAACAGCGCTGACACCAGCATTACCAATCAGTGGATTCAATTTCTTATCCTTAGGTAAAAAGAGATTCATAAACTTCACGAAGCACACACCGCTGGCAGTAGCAATTGCAAAAGCAAAGGCACCAATCGCAAAGATAAATACGGTATTGAGCGTAAGGAACTCACTGGCCTGCGTAGAACAGCCCACAGTGAGACCCAGCAGCACTACCACAATATCATTAAGTGCATTGCCAGCAGTCTTTGCCAATCGAGTGGTTTTACCACTCTCCTTCAATAGATTACCAAAGAACAGCATACCCAACAGGGGTAAAGCTGAAGGCACGATAAAGGTGGTGATAAGGAGTCCTATAATGGGGAACAGGATGCGCTCGGTCTGACTGACCTGACGCGAGGGCTTCATCTTGATAACGCGCTCCTTCTTGGTGGTGAGCAGTCGCATCAATGGGGGCTGAATCAGTGGCACCAACGCCATATAGCTATAGGCACACACGGCAATGGCTCCCATCAGGTTGGGCGACAGCTTTGAAGAGAGGAAGATGGCGGTAGGACCATCGGCACCACCGATGATAGCGATACCTGCAGCCTGGTTAGGTTCGAAGCCAAACGCCAAAGCCAGCATATAAGCACCAAAGATACCAAACTGCGCAGCAGCACCGATAAGCATCAACTTAGGGTTGGCCAGCAGAGCCGAGAAGTCGGTCATAGCACCTATACCCAGGAAGATAAGAGGCGGATACCAACCCTGACGCACGCCTTGATAGAAGATGTTCAGTACGGAGTTATCCTCATAGAGGCCAATCTCCAGACCGGCATCGGCACGGAAAGGGATATTACCCAAGATAATACCTAAGCCAATAGGCACCAGCAGCAGGGGCTCGAAATCCTTTTTGATAGCCAGATAGATAAAGACGGCACCTACTATGATCATAAGCAAGTTGCCCACCGAGGCATTGGCAAAGCCGGTATAGGTGAGGAACTCGTTGAAATTGTCAATGATAAACTGGAACATAATTCAAAAATTATCAATTATCAATTCACAATTATCAATTAACCAATGGTAAGCAGCACAGAGCCTTCCATCACACTGTCACCTTGTTTCACCTGAATAGAGGTCACCTTACCAGTAGTCTCGGCCTCGATATTATTCTGCATCTTCATGGCCTCCAACACCAGGACAATATCACCTGCATTGACCTGCTGACCAACCTGCACACGGATTTCGGTGATAGTACCAGGCAGGGGTGCCTTGACAGAAGTGCCAGCGGCTGGTGCTGCAGCAGGAGCTGCTGGAGCCTCGGCTGGCTGGGCAACTGCGGGTTTGGCAGCGGGAGCAGCAGACTGAGGAGCCAGAACCTTAGGAGCACCCATCGTAGGATGCTTAGCAGCATTGATAGGTTTCTGCAGTTCCACCTCGAAGGGGATACCATTGACGTTAACCTTGGCGATATTGCCTTCTACTTCGGCGATTTCTACTTCGTAGTCTACGCCTTTTACTTTATATTGATACTTGTTCATGGGTTTAGTATAATTCTGGAGTTGTAGGAATAATCGGAGCACTGTGATCAGAGGGAAGGAACGGGTCGTGCAGATGAGTCATCTGTGAATATTCATCATCCCAACCAGTATCCTTGGGTTTAATGGTGATAACACCACTTTCCACATCATGAACATTGTCCTGATACTGAGAGAGAGCCATACCGATAACAGCCATATAGACCTCCATATCAATACCCTTTTTATCGAAACCTTCCTGAAGGATATTGCTGGTCTTATGACCTATCTGAGCCGTCATCTCCACAGTCTTGGTAATAGGTTTAATTGGCTGTTGGTTAACCACCTTCTTGGCCGTGTCAATATGACGCATAATCATGCCAAAGACGGTGAAGAAAATCCACAAGAGCGCCAGACAGAGAAACACAATACCCATAGCCATGATTGCCATAGCGAAGCCGTGGGGATCCTTATCCTTGAACTCCTCAATCTTTCCCTTGGCAGCATTAGCCTGAACTTTGTTGTCGTGACCAGGAGTGGCATCCCCTACTCCACATACCGTCCAATGGCCGTCAATGCGTGCATAACTCTCGTCGGCTCCCAATACGGGAATAGTGACAGAGTCAATGAGTTCTACGCCATTGGCATTGTAAAGAGCAAGGAATACGGAACCTGTACTGTCTACAGGAAGAGAGAGGTGAAGTTTTCCCTGTGCAGGGTTAGAGTTGCAGAAGAGCATCATATAATGACGGGCAGCCAGATTAGTGCGATCGTCGCCATTAGGAATAACACTCATCATCGAGATGCGCTGAGGGGCAGAGAGCGATTCATCGAGGACCTGGGGATTGGTGGTCAGATACATACCTCGCACATTGTAGGTGGAGTAAGATGTATTGGCCAACTCAACCCAAGCCTCACGATGACCAAACTCATCCTCAATGCTCTGCGTGTTGCTGGTCATCACCTCGCTGATGACGATGTTGCGGGCACCTTGTCCAAACATCGCCACCGAGCCAAGCAATGTCAGCGAACTTAGCATAAGTCTTAAGTTTGTCATATTGGTAATTGTTAAACGTGTATTATTATATAGGTCGCAGCATTAAAAGAGTTGCCCACAGCAGAACAGCACAATGAGCTGAGCCGTCAGGATGCGCAGGAACATGGCAAACGGATAAACCGTAGAATAGCCTACTGCGGGTGCCTCCTTAGAGCAGATGCTGTTGGCATAAGCCAATGCGGGGGGATCAGTATAGGTACCAGCCAGCATACCTGCGATGGTGAAGTAGTTGAACTTCATACGACGGGCAATTGGACCTACTATTAATATAGGTATAATAGTGATCAGGAAACCGGTAAGCACATAGAGCACACCATCGCCTGTCATCACCGTATCAAAGAAGTTGGCACCTGCCTTAATACCCACAGAGGCAAGGAAGAGCACCAGTCCTATCTCGCGCAACATCATATTAGCAGAAGTGGTGGTATAGGTCACCAGCTTCATCTTATAGCCATAACGACCTATCAGGATGGCGATAATCAGCGGACCACCAGCGATACCCAACTTCATCAGAGGCATACCAGGGATGAAAGGCAGCGAACCAAAAATGATACCAATGATGATACCCACGAAGATGGTGGCAATATTCGGTGCATCCAAACGCTTGATACTGTTACCCATCATATTAGCTACACGATCCACGTCGTCCTGAGGACCTACTACCATGATACGGTCACCTACCTGCAAGGGAAGGTTGGGTGATGCGAAGATATCCATGCCGTGACGGGTCACACGAGTCACATTGACACCATATACACTTGAGAAGTGCATCTGACCAAATGATTTACCGTTAATCTTGGGGTTGGTCACCAGTACACGCTTAGAAACCAGGGGCTGATCCTGCTGTTCCCAGTCAACCTCGATAACAGGACCGATGAAAGCAACGATAGCCTCGTAATCGGCCTCAGCACAAACGATATACATCTGGTCGCCCACATGGAACACGGTATCACGATTAGGGATAGACACATGACCATCGTGCAAAATACGAGATACCACAAAATCACGGTTCAGGAAGTTGTGCACCTGAAGCACTGTCTTGCCCTCAAGATACTTGTTAGATACCTCAATGTGCATGTGGTGAGGCTTCTGATTAGCATTAGCACCAGCCTGCTCCTCAAGGACTGCCTCTTCTTGTTCGAGCTTCACACGACAGAGATAACGCACCAGGATAGTGGCACCAATGATCCCAAGCACACCCAAAGGATAGGCACAAGCATAGGCCGATGCAATCTGAGGTACGGGCAGGTTCAACTGTCCAAACACAGAGTTCAGGGCCTCGTTGGCAGCACCAAGACCAGGGGTGTTGGTCACAGCACCATAAAGGGTACCAACCATCATAGGCAGGTCGTTGACATCATGCTTCTGGTAGAAGAAGATAAAGTAGCAGGCAAACATCACTACGATGTTGAGCACGATAGCCGAAGCAGCCAGCGCGTTGAGTTTAAGACCTGCCTTACCAAAGCTCTCGAAGAAGCCAGGACCTACCTGCAGACCAATCATAAAGACGAAGAGAATCAATCCGAAGTCCTGAATGAAGGTCAGCGTGTCGCCCGGAGCAGCAAATTCTGACTCCGGACAGTAGATCTTGTAGATGTGACCCACCACGATACCCGCGAAGAGCACAAAGGTGACACCCAATGAGATTCCAAAAAGTTTTATTTTACCGAGGTACACGCCCACGGCAATCACGATGGCGTATATCAACGCGATGTGCGCCACCGAATTTGTATTAGCAAATAGATTAACAAACCATTCCATATATTATCCTGATAAATATTATTTCTTTAGTGCATTAATTGATTCCTTCAGAGCGGCAATCTTCTCTTCTGAGTCAGCCAGCTTTTTGCGCTCCAGAGCCACCACGGCCTCAGGCGCATTCTGAACGAAACGCTCGTTAGAGAGTTTTTTCTCTACACCAGCCTTAAATCCCTCAAGATGTTTGAGCTGTGCTTCCATCTTTTCAATCTCTGCAGCAACATCGATAAGGTCACCAAGAGGTACTGCAAACTCATCGGTACCCACCATGAAAGCAGAGGCAGAAGGATCTTTTGCCTCCACCACGTCGATAGAAGCAAGGTTACCCATCTTTTTAATTACATCATTGTAAGCCTCGAATTGGTTCTGACCAACGGTCTGGAGTGTGAGCTGCTCCTTGGGAGCAATATTCTTCTGACTGCGAACGGTGCGTACGCCAGAAACGACCAGCTTCACCTGTTCGATATTCTCGATAAGCTTCAGTTCTTCAGCTGTGGGAGCTTCGAGCACGAGACTGTCGCGCATGATGCTCTCACCCTCTTTACGCTCGTAGAGAGCCTGCCAAAGTTCCTCGGTGATGAAAGGCATAAAGGGATGCAGCATCTTGAGCAGGAGCTCAAAGAAACGCAGGGTAGCATTATAGGTTTCTCTATCGATAGGCTGCTGAACACCATCCTGATATGCAGGCTTAACCATTTCAAGGTACCACTGAGAGAATTCATCCCAGAAGAGTTTATAGACAGTCATCAGTGCATCGTTAATGCGATACTTAGAGAAGTGGTCTTTCAGTTCCTCATTAGCCTGCTTAATACGTGCTTCCATCCATGCAGTAGCCGTCTTGTTGGTAGCCGAGACAGCACCATCAGACACCTGCCAGCCCTTCACCAGACGGAAGGCATTCCAAATCTTATTGTTGAAGTTACGGCCCTGTTCGCAGAGTGCCTCGTCAAAGAGAATGTCATTACCTGCTGGTGCAGAAAGCATCATACCCATACGAACACCATCGGCACCAAACTTCTCTATGAGGTCGATAGGATCAGGTGAGTTACCCAACGACTTTGACATCTTACGACCCAGTTTGTCACGAACGATACCCGTAAAATACACGTTCTTGAATGGGAAGTTGCCCATATATTCCTCACCGGCCATAATCATACGAGCCACCCAGAAGAAGATGATATCAGGACCCGTCACCAAGTCGCTGGTGGGATAGTAATACTTTATCTCCTCGTTGTCAGGGTTATTGATACCATCGAACAGTGAAATTGGCCACAACCACGAAGAGAACCAAGTGTCGAGGGCATCCTCGTCCTGGCGAAGATCTGCATCAGTCACGCTGGCATCCTTCTGCTGAGCCAGTTTAAGAGCCTCCTGACGAGTCTCAGCTACTACATAGTCGTCGTTATCGTTGTAGTAGTAAGCAGGAATACGATGTCCCCACCACAACTGACGAGAGATACACCAGTCCTGGATATTCTCCAGCCAGTTCTTATAGGTATTCTTATACTTAGCGGGATAGAATTTCAACTCATCGTTCATCACAGGAGGTAGAGCGATGTCAGCAAAATGTTGCATCTTCAGGAACCACTGCAGTGAGAGACGGGGTTCGATAGCTGTATCGGGGTTACGCTCAGAATAGCCCACCTTATTAACATAATCCTCAATCTTCTCCATCAGGCCAGCTTCCTGCAGGTCTTTGGCAATCTGCTTACGACACTCGAAGCGGTCCAAACCTACATAGAGGGTGCTCTGATCTGAAATAGTGCCATCAGCATTGAAGATATCGATGGTCTCGAGGTTGTGAGTTTTGCCCAGCATATAGTCGTTTGTATCGTGGGCAGGTGTCACCTTCAAGCAACCAGTACCAAACTCGATATCTACATAACGGTCCTCAATTACAGGGATAACACGGTTCACCAGAGGAACGATGACCTTGCGGCCCTTTAGCCACTGGTTCTTGGGGTCCTTAGGATTAATACACATAGCGGTATCGCCCATGATGGTCTCTGGACGAGTAGTAGCCACAACGGCATAGAAGCCCTTGGCATCCTTGTGAATAATATTACCAGCTGCCTGAAGTTCCTCCAAATTCTCTAGAGAATTCAGACCGTCTACGTAATACTTCAAATGGAACAGATGGCTCTGCTCTTCTTTATAGATAACCTCTTCTGTAGAAAGAGCGGTAAGAGCCTTGGGGTCCCAGTTCACCATACGCAGTCCACGATAAATAAGGCCCTTGTTATACAGGTCAACAAAAACCTTAATAACGCTCTCGCTACGTTTTTCGTCCATCGTAAAGGCTGTACGGTCCCAATCGCAGCTAGCACCCAAACGACGCAACTGCTTCAGAATAATGCCTCCATGTTCGTTGGTCCAGTCCCAAGCATGCTCCAAGAACTGCTCACGGGTCAGGTCACGCTTTTTAATGCCTTGACTAGCCAACTTCTTCACCACCTTTGCCTCGGTAGCAATTGAAGCATGGTCTGTACCAGGTACCCAACAAGCGTTTTTGCCCTCCATACGGGCACGACGCACCAAAATATCCTGAATAGTGTTGTTCAGCATGTGACCCATGTGAAGCACACCCGTCACATTGGGGGGCGGGATAACGACTGTATAGGGTTCACGACCATCTGGTTTAGAACTAAACAGTTTGTTGTCAAGCCAATACTGATACCATTTTCCTTCGACCTCTTTTGGGTCGTACTTACTTGCAATTTCCATACCTATTTAATAATGCTTTCTCAATTTTGTCTGCAAAGGTACAAAGAAAAATTGAAACAAGAAAAACTTAACGACTGATTTTTCTCCGTTTAAATTTAAAAATATCTTTTGTCATTCGGAATAGTTTTCGTACCTTTGCATCACAAAATAAAAAACGTGACAAAACGGTATGCATACACGAGAAGAACAAATGAAGGCCTTCGGACGCTTACTTGACGTGCTGGACCAACTTAGGGAGAAATGCCCATGGGACAAAAAACAGACAATAGAAAGTCTTCGCCCAAATACGATTGAAGAGACATTTGAGCTCTGCGATGCCATCATGCGCGGTGACACACACGACATGATGAAAGAACTGGGAGATGTGCTTATGCACACCTGTTTCTATGCTATGATTACACGGGAAAAAGGACTCTATGACATTGCCGACGTACTGAACACAGAAACAGACAAGCTTATTTTCCGTCACCCACACATCTATCACCCCTCGCAGGTAGGTGCGCCCGATCCCAAACCCCTGCCTTACGGAGAAGATAATTCCGAACGAGAATTTGCCAATGCAAAGACCTCAGAACAGGTATTGCAGAATTGGGAGCAGATTAAACTAAAAGAAAAGGACGGTAACAAAAGCGTGCTGAGCGGTGTCCCAGCAGCCCTACCTTCGCTTATCAAGTCCTATCGTATTCAGGATAAGGCGCGCAATGTAGGTTTTGACTGGCAACAGAAAGAGGATGTATGGAAAAAGGTACACGAGGAGCTCAGAGAACTGGAGGAAGAGTTGGCTAAAGAGGACAAAGAAAAATCGACCAATGAATTGGGCGATTTCCTATTCTCCGTCATCAACGCTGCTCGTCTCTACAAGTTAAATCCTGACGATGCCCTAGAACGCACAAACAGAAAATTCATTCGTCGATTCAATTATATTGAAGAGCATAGCATCAAAGTCGGTAAACCACTGACTGAGATGACTTTAGAAGAAATGGACAAACTTTGGAATGAAGCAAAGAATAAAGAAAAATAAAACTAGCTAACAATGAAAAAAAGTCTATTTATAACGGCACTTGCTACTATCGCATTATGCATCAGTTGTGGACCTAAAGGGGCTAATAGCAATAGCACTTCAAACGAGGAAAAAGTGGACTACCTTATGCGTGACACTGCCATTTACGGATTCTGTGCCGAAGGTTCTGCCATGAACACCTTACAGATTATCACTGACGGAGGCGACACCATCACCGTCAGTACAACAAGAGCCAATGAGAAAGGAAAGATACTGGGTGGCTATGCCGTAGGAGACGAGATGGCACTGATAGTCAATTCCGATACGACACAGGCTATTCTTGTTATCAACAAATCAATGCTTAACGGCGACTGGGTTATGCCCAACCCAATGGATGGTAGTAATGAGACGGGGGTGCGTATCCTGCGCGGTGGTGTTGCAGAAAGCATCGACCAGAGCACCATCGTGTATAAATCATGGAGAATATTCAATGGGCAGTTACAATTCACAGTAACCAGGGAGGACGGCATTGACGCGGAAGAAATATTAGTTTTTGACATTATCAAACTGACAGATAATGAACTAACACTTAGATCAACCGACGAAGACCAAGAAACATATGAATATACTCATCCTGCAGGTGAGGAATATACCGAGGAAGATCTCAACGGCGTGGTACTCGACGAGGGCTACGACGATGAATTTGACATGTAATCAATAATGGAACCATTTCGCATACATATTTTAGGATGTGGAAGCGCCCTGCCGACATTGCGGCACATGTCGTCCATGCAGGTTGTGGAATGTAGGGGAAAGCTATTCATGGTTGACTGTGGCGAGGGTGCCCAAGTACAACTAAGACGTTCGGGCTTATCATTCGAGAAACTGGGACACATATTTATCACACATCTGCACGGAGATCATTGTTTTGGACTTATCGGCATCATCAGTACTTTTGGACTCTTAGGACGGATAGCTACGCTGCATATCCATGCGCCAGAGGAACTCAGACCGATGTTGCAAGCCCAACTGGATATGTTTTTCAATTACGATATCGGCTACAAAGTGGAGTTCCATAGTGTTGACACAAAGAAGCAGCAAGTAATCTATGAAGACCGTTCGCTGACGGTTGAGACGATTCCCCTGAACCACAGGATGCCATGTGCCGGCTACTTATTCCGAGAAAAGCCTTCACTCCCGCATATCCGACGAGACATGATTGATTTATACGGAATCCCCGTGTCACAAATCAACAATATCAAGGCAGGACAGAGTTATACTTTATCAGATGGAACGGTAATTCCTCATGAGGAACTCGTGACACCAGCAGATGCGCCTCGTTCGTATGCTTATTGCTCAGATACACGATACATGCCAGAACTGCATAAGGTAGTAAAGGGGGTTAGTACGCTATATCATGAGAGTACATACGCGCAAGACAAGAAAGACGGTGCTGAAAAATATTTTCACTCTACGGCTCAACAGGCAGCAATGGTGGCACGCAGCGCCCAAGTGGGAAAATTATTGTTGGGTCACTATAGTGCACGCTATAACGATGAAACAATACTATTGAAAGAGGCTCAGGAGATATTTCAAAACACCTATCTGACTGACGAAATGAAGGTCTTTGACGTATAACAACGTTTTTTTTTCGAAAATATTTGGAAAGTTCGAAAATAATTTCTATCTTTGCCACGAAATAAATATTATGCTTATGCAAAAAAGACTACTCATAATCACAACAGCATTATTACTTGCCTTCACAGTCCCTGCGCAGGCAATGAATATGATTGCAGAGATGGGAGTGGCAGAGCAAGTAGAAGAAACCACACCTACTATAAAATTAGATAAGAATGCCGTCACCGTGCAAGGTGGAAACGGAATGGTGCTTGAGGTTGTTTCCCTCACAGGTAAAGCTGTGGCATCATACAAGATTGAAGGGCCAGCACAACGCGTAGAACTTAATCTGCCAAAAGGATGCTACATTCTAAAAGTAGGAAAAACCGTACGAAAGATTACATTGCGTTAAGCCTTTTCGCTTACGCCTTTCTATTTAATACTACGGCCTGCAAAAACGACATATTCATGTCGCAGGAAGATATGGCCGCAAGACTTAGACTGCAATTACTTGCAGACAGTGCTCAAGATGCCAAACAGTGTCTTGGGCAATTCATTTCTAATCATACAGACTCGTTGGAAGCTGATAAACTAGTTATCAATTATTATCAGGAAGGAAACAAATGGGTATGGTTAGACGAAGGAAACAAGGATTTTATCGAGAAAGCGGAGGCTATAGCCCACTTTATTGAAAATGAAGCTCAGAAGATTGGCTTTACGCCAAAGGCTTTCTACACTGCAGATATTTTGAAAGATCTAGAACACTTCCGCACATTAGATTTTGACTCCACAAAAACCTGCGTTACAAAGACAATGGCCAGACTTGAGTTAAATCTCAGTAAGGCATATATGCGTTATGCCCTTGGACAGCGTTACGGATTTATGAATCCTCATAAGGCATTCAACAGACTGGACAAGCGAAAGGAAGGCGGTTACCGCATCATATACGATATTGACATAGAGCGCCCTAATGAGAATTTCACCAAGCAAACACTTTCGCATGCTGCAGACGAAAATCCTTCATCATTTCTGCTCGAACTAGAAAGCCAGCATCCCATATACAAACAATTAAAAGGGCGCTTAGCAGCAGATACCACAGAAGATGGGCGTCAACGCATTCTCTGCAACATGGAACGTCTGCGCTGGCGTCATAAACAAAAGATAGACAACGTGCAGGATTATGTCTTTATCAATATCCCCTCACAGCAACTATGGGCTATCCGTCATGACAGTGTATTCTCAATGCGCATTTGTTGCGGAGCATGGAAGACGAAAACGCCCTTGCTATCCAGCAAAATCCGACTGATACAACTTAACCCTGAATGGAATATTCCTGGGAGTATTCTGAGAGACGAGGTGAGTTCGCATGCAGGCGACTCTGCTTATTTTGCACGAAACGACTACTTCATCGTACATAGAAGTTCTGGGGATACCATATCACCCAAAGATATCACTCAAGCCCAATTGCGTAGCGGAGCCTATCGTGTGGCCCAGCATAGCGGACCACGCAACTCACTTGGGCGTATCATTTTCCGCTTCAACAACCAATTTGATGTCTATCTGCATGATACGAACAATAAGAATGCCTTTAATTACGACAGGCGCACCATCTCACATGGTTGCGTACGTATACAACGTCCATTCGACATGGTGAAATTTTTGATATCAGATGCTCAAGAGTGGACACTCGACAAGATACGCATGAACATCGATATGCGTCCAGAAGGTGACAAAGGTAAACGCTATCAACGCGAGCATGAAGACGAAGAGGATCCGCTGAAGGGTATCAAGATGTCCTATGTCAGCGTAAATCCCCATATCCCAGTAGTTATCGACTACTACACCCTCTACCCCAACCCGGAAACGGGAAAATGGGAAACATGGCCTGATCGCTATGAATACGACAAACAAATAGCACGTCGAATTAAACCTTTTATGCCCTAAGGCGTCTTAATTACTAAAGCACGAACACCAGTTATAATGCCAACAACAGATGATAACCAACTGAAGTTGCTTCTTCAAGACCCTGCGACACGACGCAAAGGATTTGAAGTAATGGTGCGCCAATATAGCGAACAGCTATACTGGCAGGTACGTCGTTTAGTCATCACACATGAAGACAGTAATGACGTACTACAAAACGCATTCATTAAGGCATGGAGTTCGCTTGACAGTTTTCACGGCGATTCCAAACTGATTACATGGCTTTCACGAATAGCTATCAACGAGGCACTCGACTTCCTACGCAAGCAGAAAAGCAGACCGACGCTGAGTGCTGACGATATAGAGACGGGTATCGCTAACCAACTGATGGCTGACGAGTATTTCGACGGTGATGAGAAAGAAGCACAGTTGCAACAAGCTATTGCATCACTCCCAGAAGTACAACGCACTGTGTTCCTACTTCGTTACTACAATGACATGAAATACAGTGACATCAGTAAGACACTCGGCACATCAGAGGGAGCACTAAAAGCCTCCTACCATATAGCCGTCAAAAAAATTACAGAGTTTTTTAAACAATTCGATTAAACCATAATTATTTTTATACGTCAAAAAGAAAAAGGACACGAAACTATGAACTACGAAGAGGATTATATTAAAAACAAAATGGGTAACAGAAACCCGTTTACGGTGCCCGAAGGATACTTTGAGCAGTTGGCGGGCGATATCATGAATAAGATACCAGCACAAAAGGAACAGAAGCCCGCATTAATCAAGCGACTCAGGCCGCTACTCTATGCTGCTGCATGCGTCTGCATTGCCGTTTTTGGCGTTGTCATTTACCAAAACTTGGACAAACAAGCTAATGAAACGATGAAAGGCAATTTCTCTCATCATGCAACAGAATACAATGACTCGTATATTGACGAGGCCACTGACTATGCCATGTTCGACAACAATGAAATTTATGCCAGTCTGTTGGCTGATATGTAAGGAGAGAGAAAATATGAGAAAAGGATTGATTTTTATTTTCCTGTTCATCGCAACCCTGTCAATCTGTGCACATGAGCCTCAGGAGGAGCAGAAATTCTCGCCAGAGAAATTTGACGCAGAACTGCATCTGTTTATTATTAACGAGGCAAAATTGTCACCACAAGAAGCTGCAAAATTTTTTCCTGTATATCGGGAAATGCAGAACAAACAGCGCGGACTGTATGATCGTCAGCGCAAATTGGTAACAATGACGCCCAACGACGAGACTTCCTGCATGAAGGCAATCAAGGAGCGTGATGATATTGATTTGGAAATGAAACGCATTCAGAAAACCTACCACGAGCGTTTCCTGGATTTGTTACCCGCATCAAAAGTATATGCAATACTAAAGGCGGAGGATAAGTTCTACCGCCACGTGTTCAGAAGATTTAATCGTAACAAGCCTCAGTTCAATTGGCCACAGATGCAACAACAGCAAAGACGCGGCCAACAAGGCAATCAGAAATAAGTTTTCTCGAGCATCTCTTCATCACGCTTTAATAGCGTAGATTCAATAGAGACATCAGATATAGGACGCCAAGAGGATGAATACCTGCCAATCAGGATTTCCTTTTGGCGCTCTTTTATTTGATAGGTGCGCTTCATCAGTATTATTGGTTCTTTCTCGTCACAGAGCATTTTCAACTCCATAGTCATCGACTCACTCATTTTGACACACAGAGAGTCATCTGAAAGATACGTCATCACGCTCTCACCACCCAATTGATTGTCTACCGCGGCTTTCATCTTCGCATCCATGAAATCCATCATATCCAACTTATTGTTCTGCGTCAGATAAGACAGCAGACTATCTGGCATCTGCTTAAACATCTCACGTATATTGAGGCTATCATTCTGAGCCTGCAACGAGAGGTGAGTACAAACTAAAAACACAAATATCAAAACCTTTTTCATTCCAAATTCTTTTTTTTTCAGTTACAACATCAGCATTGTTTTGCTAGCTGCATCATCATAATAGCCGAGAGACCGGCTGTTTCTGTACGCAGACGACTATTTCCTAAATCAACAGAAATGAAACCAGCATCAACAGCCATACGCACTTCATCAATAGAGAAATCTCCCTCTGGACCTATCATCACCAGAGTTTCTTCATCCTCTTTGACAGTCTTTAATTCGTCAAAGAGATTCACACGCAATACCTCATCATAGCAATGTGCAATATAGCGATGCCCTGTGGTGTGTTGCTGAATAAAGGTTTTAAATGGTGTCATATCTTGCAATTCTGGCATATAAGCCTTACGACTCTGCTTCACAGCAGAAACTACGATTTTCTCGACACGCGTCAGTTTCAGCGTCTTACGTTCAGAAAAGGCACAATCCAAAAACGACAGTTTATCCAGTCCGACCTCAGTCGCCTTCTCTGCCATCCACTCAATCCTATCCATCAGTTTGGTAGGCGCGATAGCCAAATGAATGCAGCCTTTCCATTGATGTTCCTGAGGTAGTATCTCTATAATCTCATACTGGCAACGTTTCTGTGTAGCAAGAGTCACAATGGCGCGGTAAAATGCGCCTTGACCATCCATCAACATCATTTCATCGCCAATCTGCATACGCAACACCCTGACAGCATGAACGGCTTCATCATCAGGCAACTCAGTCTGTTTGGCTGCTTCTGGAACAAAGAAAAATCTAGTCTCTTTCATGATGTCTCTTGTTTATTTCATCACGCAATTGTGAAGCAAGTTCGTAATCTTCATTCTCAATAGCATCCGCCAAAGCCGACTGCAATCGGGGAAGATCCATCGTATTGATAGGAATAGCTATCTTCTGTGCCTTCTCATCGAATGGAAAACATTGTCGTTCCATCAGATTATTCTCTATATGGAGTGGAATATCAGATATGAGGCTCAACAACACAGCATCACTTATACGCAAACGAACGGAATCACCAATTTCATTCATCAGCATCACTTGATACTGGCCTTCGAAGAGACCACAAATCAGCATCTCGTAAGAGGCAGGCAGAAGACTCGCCAACGTCTCTGGCAACATATTCTTACATGCTTTGGGATTAGCTATGCGCATCTGCAGTTGCTGGCTCATAGGTTCGTCACATACCACAGACAAGGCACGTTTACGATCCGTATCTGTAAGTATGATGACAGCCATTCCTTCGCCACCAACCACTTGTTGCACATTCTCAAATCGCAAAAGCGTTCGCTTCATATTTACCTTTTATTCTTATCAGGATTGAATACTAAGGCAAATGATATGCCTACTACCAATGCAAAAGCAGCAAAAATAAACCAACAGCTCTGCCAATCTCCCATCAGGTAGTCACCTTCCCACTGACAGAAATGATTCACCACCTCGCCTGCAATCAACGTACCAATAGTAGCACCAATACCGTTTGTCATCATCATGAACAATCCCTGGGCAGATGCCTTAATATCTGGGGCACACTCCTGATCAACAAAGATACCACCCGACACATTAAAGAAGTCGAAGGCAACTCCATAAACGATACAAGAGAAAACAAAGAAGATAACACCAGGCATAGCGGGATCACCAACGCCAAAGAATCCGAAACGGAACACCCATGCAAACATAGACATCAACATCACTATCTTGATGCCAAAACGTTTAAGGAAGAAAGGTATCATCAAAATACATAATGCCTCGCTAATCTGCGAAATGCTAGTTAGTAACGTAGCATTATTAGCTGCAAACGTATCAGCAAAATCTGGATTACCTTTGAAACTCGTAATAAACGGACCTGCATAACCATTGGTCACTTGCAGACACATACCAAGCAAAGCTGAGAAAATAAAGAAGAATGCCATTTTTTTTGTCTTGAAAAGTTTAAAGGCATTCAAACCCAAAGATTCCACGATAGAAGTATTCCTTCCATCTTCCTGTTTCTTCAACAGACACTCAGGAAGGGTGAAACAGTAAGCACAAAGCAAGAGACTTAATACACCAGATACAAAGAACTGCATATAGGTGTATTGGAACTTATGGGAATTCTCTGCCAATGTAAACGTGAAAGCGCCATCTTCCCATACAGCGCAGTTAACAAACCACATTGTTGCAATAAAACCAACAGTTCCCAATACACGGATTGGCGGAAAATCCCTTACTGTATCCATACCATTCTTCTTCAAAATAGAGAAAGCTGTTGTATTTGCCAAGGCAATAGTGGGCATAAAGAATGCCACACTCAAAGTATACATGACAATAAAGAGCGGCTTATTGGGCAGTTCATTTCCAAAACCAGCCTGTACACCCATCCACCAACAACCAAGCATAAAGGCACCAGCCAACAGATGACAGAGGCCTAACAATCGCTGTGGTTGAATCCACTTATCTGCCACAATACCCATCAGCGTGGGCATGAAAATGGAAACAATACCTTGTATGGCATAAAACCATGCAATATTCTCACCAAGGCCAGCTTTTCCTAGATAGTTGCCCATACATGTAAGGTATGCACCCCATACGGCGAACTCTAAAAAGTTCATTACCGCCAAACGCACTTTTGTATTCATATTTGTATAGATTTTTAGTTGTTTATTCTATTACCTTATTATTATAGTATGCTCTAAGCACGCCATTATCATCTCTTTTCAGGCAGAGCTTTCCGACTAACCATTCCGTGTTGGGCAATTCCCGAGTCAAGGGATACCATTTCACTGCCTCCCCGTTGGAAATCTCTACTACGGACTGAGTCAAGACGGAGTTGTCCTCCAATACTATCTGATTCGATGCTATCTTTTTGATTCTCTTCATATTGCTCACTATGAAAACGTATCAACTGAATATTATCCAAGAACAATAGACGTGTTGTCGTAGTACGATCGCTACCACCAGCCAAATAGAAATAACCACGCAAACGTTTGACAGCATGATTTTCGAAAGCAGGAATACGCAATTGTGTCAGACCAGCATACGAAAAAACTATATTTTTACTTATTGTTGTATCATTATCATAGGTCACAGCCATATTCAGCGTACAACTACGCATGCCATCCTGGAACATAAAATCAGACATAAACTGCATCAGAAAACTATCCCCTTTATGGTAAGTTGTGTCTACAGTCACTTCGAATGACCAGCGATTATAGGGAGGGACTGGCATCATAGCATAACGTGAACGATCCGCCCATATATTCGCTGTATCTCCAGTAGCAGTAAGAGAGGCGAACTTACCAATCTCACCTTCTGTAGCACCAAGTGATAAAGCCTGCTCTTCAAGTCTGTCGGCTACATTCTTATACAACTCATCGAACCTGTCAGCGCGACGATAATAATAGACTAGCGAAGAGTCGAACTCTTCCTGCGTAACACCATGCTTACGCAATACAGCCTCAATATACAATGTCTGTTGAAAATTACGTTCTTCATACGAGCCATCATACTCGGCAGCCATGGCTTTAGCCATATGATACTCAACAAGGATATCCTCCATGTCGTCAGGCTGGATATACTCACTCGGCGTACCAGGTTTACATCCAACCAACAATGTAAAAACGCCTACAGCAAACAGCAGATAATTCCTCATTTCTTCCTAAATGAAATCTGACCGATTTCTTTTCTGAAGAACAGCAATAAAGCTACTACTCCAACACTAATACTCGAGTCGGCAAAATTAAAAACTGGACTAAAGAAAATAAAATCCTCTCCACCATAGAATGGGAACCAATCAGGATAAGTCGTTACAATGAGAGGGAAATAGAACATATCCACTACCCGACCCATCAGAAAAGACTCATAACCATTTCCAAAACCCACGAACTGACTAACATGTCCCACGGTAGAAGCATCAAAGCATAAGCCATAGAACATACAGTCAATAAGGTTACCTGCAGCACCAGCCAATATCATTGACAGACAGACAATATATCCCCAACGAACATTGGGTTTATGAGCCTGAAGCCAAATATAATAACCAAGAGCACTGATAGCAAGTACACGAAAAAGTGAGAGAAGCAATTTTGACCCAATCTGCATACCATAAGCCATACCATTGTTTTCGATAAAAGCGATATAGAACCAATTGGTCACTCGGATACTCTCATGCAACTCCATGTGGGTCTTTACCCATATCTTTATGAATTGGTCAATAAGGAGGATGGCGATGATTAGTATCACCGCCAATCTTCCTTTAGTAACGATTTCTTTAGTATTATTCACTTCTTTTGCTTTTCAATCTGCTTTGACTCAACGCTCAACGTAGCATGAGGTACTGCACGCAAACGCTCAGCAGGAATCAATTTTCCTGTAATACGATCGATACCATACGTTTTATTCTCAATACGTACGAGAGCAGCTTTAAGTCCCTGAATAAACTTTTGCTGACGTGCAGCAAACTGTATCAAGTCTTCCTTTGACTGTGTAGCACTACCCTCCTCCAATGCTTTGTAGGTGGGTGATGTATCATCTACATCATTGGAATCCTGATTGGTCAGCGACGCCATCATTTGGTCGTAGTCACGTTTGGCCAAGGCCAATTTCTCATTAATTATCTGACGGAACTCCTCGAGTTCCTCGTCAGTGTAGCGTGTTTTCTCCGCCATAAGTCTTAAGATTTAGTAATATTGATATTTAGTTTAAATTCATCAAACTCAACAGACTGTCCCTCATTGGCTTCGAGTTTAATATCGTCGGCCAGCACCTGACGAGCGATATAATCGCCAAACGCCTCAACAGCCTTTGTAGCTGCCTCATTGGGCTCAATCTGTACACGAATACGATCTGTAATCTCCAATCCACTCTTCTTACGGATATTCTGAATACGGTTAACCAACTCACGAGCCATACCCTCATTACGAAGTTCATCGGTAAGTGTGATATCAAGTGCTACAGTAAGGTTACCCTCGTTGCCCATCAACCATCCAGGGATATCCTCGCTGATGATGTCAACATCGACAGCCTCTACGGTGAGGTCTTGACCTTCTACATTGATAACGATGGTACCGTCCTTCTCCAGCTGGGCAATCTGTTCCTGTGAGAGTGCATCCATCTGAGCGGCAACACCCTTCATCAGCTTACCGAACTTCTTACCCATCGTACGGAAGTTACACTTCACCTTCTTCACCAAGATACCCTGACCTTCCACGAACTTCACTTCCTTCACATTCACTTCCTGCAGGAAGATTTGCTTCACACTCTCGATAGCTACGCGCTGAGCCTCATCCACAGGAGGAATCATCAGGGTCTGCAGAGGCTGCTTCACCTTCAGGCTCTCCTTACGACGCAAAGCTAGTACGATGGTAGTGATGCGCTGAGCAATCTCCATGCGCTGTTCCAGGTCTGCATTCACCAGTGCCATATTGGCTACGGGGAATTTCTCCAGATGTACACTATCCATCTCACCACCCATATCCGTGTAGATACGGTCAGCAAAGAACGGTGCGAAAGGAGCCAAGAGCTTAGATACTGTCATTAAGCACTCATACAATGTCTGATAGGCAGCCAGTTTATCCTCGTCCATCTCCTTACCCCAGAAGCGCTTCTTATTCAAACGCACATACCAGTTAGAGAGGTCTTCATCAACAAACTTATCAATCAGTCGACCAGCACGTGTGGGATCATAACCGTTCATCTCAGCCTCAACACCCTTCACCAATGAGTTCAGGCATGACAAAATCCAACGGTCGAACTCTGGACGTTTCTCCACGGGAATCTGTGGTGCCTTTGGATCAAAGTCATCCACGTTGGCATACATCGCAAAGAGCGAGTATGTATTATATAAGGTACCAAAGAACTTACGACTCACCTCAGCCACGCCCTCTGGGTCAAACTTCAGGTTATCCCAAGGCTCTGAGTTGGTCATCATATAGAAACGTACAGCATCAGAGCCATACTTTTCAATCATCTCAAATGGATTCACCACATTACCCACGTGCTTTGACATCTTGTTGCCCTTAGCATCAAGCACCAAACCACTGGAGATAACATTCTTGAAGGCCACAGAGTCAAAAATCATCGTGGCGATAGCATGCAATGTAAAGAACCAACCACGTGTCTGGTCAACACCCTCATTGATAAAGTCAGCGGGGAATGCTTTATTATCATCAATCAGTTCCTTATTCTCAAATGGATAGTGAATCTGAGCATAAGGCATTGAACCTGAGTCGAACCAAACGTCAATCAGGTCGCTCTCACGCTTCATAGGCTTACCGCTCTCGCTTACGAGTATAATATAATCTACATAAGGACGATGCAGGTCAATTTTGTCGTAGTTCTCCTTCGACATATCACCAGGTACAAAGCCTTTTTCTTTCAGTGGGTTGCTTGCCATCACACCTGCAGCCACAGCCTTCTCAATCTCATTGTAGAGTTCCTCTACACTACCGATGCAAATCTCTTCACCGTCCTCACTACGCCAGATAGGCAGCGGTGTACCCCAGAAACGTGAACGACTCAGGTTCCAGTCATTCAGGTTATCCAACCAGTTACCGAAACGACCTGTACCAGTTGACTCTGGTTGCCAGTTGATAGTCTTGTTCAGCTCGCTCATACGCTCCTTCATCGAAGAGCTCTTGATGAACCAAGAGTCCAAAGGATAATAGAGCACAGGTTTGTCTGTACGCCAGCAGTGAGGATAGTTGTGCACATGTTTCTCAATCTTAAAGGCCTTTCCATCAGCTTTCAGGTCCATACAGATTGAGATATCCAGTGTTTCATCCTTATCAGTAAGGTTCTCGTCGTAAGCGTTCTTCACGTAACGACCAGCATACTTACCCCATTTCTTTACGTCCACATAGTTCTTAACGAACTCGTCGTCAAGATCTTCAATAACAAAGTACTTACCCTGCAGGTCAACAACAGGACGCTCAGCACCCTTCTTGTCAATCAGCACAATAGGACAGATACCAGCCTTTTTGGCTACGAATGCGTCGTCAGCACCGAAATTAGGAGCGATATGTACGATACCGGCACCATCCTCAGTGGTTACATAATCACCAGGGATTACCTTGAAAGCATCACCCATGGGCTTAATCATGGGCAACAGCTGCTCATACTCCATGCCAACAAGGTCGGTACCCTTATAACGACCCACCACACGATAAGGCAGGAACTTCTCACCTTTTTTATATTCAGGCATCTCACCGCCATCGGTAATCTCTGCAGCAGTATCGAAATAGGCAGCCACACGTGCCTCAGCCATCACAACAGCAATCTTTTCTGCCGTGTATGGGTTATAGGTCTCCAGAGCCACATAGTCAATCTTCGGACCTACGCAGAGTGCCGAGTTAGCAGCCAGTGTCCAAGGTGTGGTGGTCCATGCCATGAAGTAAGGCGTTCCCCACTGTACCATCTCGGGCTTAGGATTTTTCATTTTAAACAGCGCCGTACAGGTGGTGTCCTTCACGTCACGATAGCAACCAGGCTGGTTCAACTCGTGAGAAGAAAGACCAGTACCTGCAGCAGGGCTATACGGCTGAATGGTATAACCCTTATACAGCAGCCCCTTGTTGTAGAATTGCTTCAGCAACCACCACAACGTCTCGATATACTTATTATCGTAGGTGATATAGGGGTTATCGAGGTCTACGAAATAACCCATCTTCTCCGTCAGCTCACGCCACTCGGCCGTGAACATCATCACATTCTGACGACACTTCTTATTGTAATCCTCCGTAGAGATATACTTTTCACTTTCCTTGTTATCAATATCAGCCTTGGTGATACCCAGCTCCTTCTCTACACCCAGCTCCACGGGCAGTCCATGGGTATCCCAACCAGCCTTACGCTTCACCTGGAAGCCTTGCATGGTCTTATAACGGTTAAAGGCATCCTTAATGCTTCGAGCCAACACATGGTGAATGCCAGGATGACCGTTTGCAGAAGGAGGCCCTTCGAAGAACACGAACTGAGGACACCCCTCACGCTCGTCAATACTACGATGAAAAATATCCTCCTTCATCCATTTTTCCAGAATGTCATTGTTAACCTTCGTCAGGTTTAAGCCGTTATGTTCGGCGAATCTTTTTGCCATATCTTAT
>Ga0310696_10001578_pt1 | contig 32714 bp, 21 predicted proteins | sample AusTroGonzalo_MG_4_FD_203885 | JGI IMG/M metagenome (GOLD analysis project Ga0310696, IMG submission 203885) | Bovine rumen microbial communities from tropical cattle in Woodstock, Queensland, Australia - Gonzalo_02 (v2) (version 2) | ecosystem: Host-associated > Mammals > Digestive system >... | reverse complement strand
CCAGGGAAAGCGCCTTCTCCTCCCCCGGGGCCAGGGTCCAGGCCTTGGACGCCACGCTGTGATTGACGATCTTGCGCCCCCGCATGCCGACGAACTGCAGCTGGACGGTGCAGTTTTTTTCGCCGCAGTTTTTCGCCCGGCCCGTGACGATGTAACGGTCGAAGGGGGCGCAGGCGACGGCGTTTTTGTTGATGAGAAGCCAGCTCCACCCGGGGCCCGCGCTCGAAACTTCAGCCCCGTTCCCGGAAACGCGGACGCTCGACTCTTTCACCTTGTAAAAAGTCCACCCCTCGGGCCCGCCCTGAGCGTCGGCCCGGGCAAAATCGCCGCCGGCCAGAGACGCGGGGGGCAGTTTCCGCAGTTCGAAGCAGTCGATGTAGACCGTCCCCGGATTCCCGGGCGTCGCAAAACAGTTGGCGGCGATGACGGGGATCTTCTCCCCCGCGGAAAAACGCTTCGACGGGATCAGCGCCTTGCGGCCGGAGATGTTGAGAAAAGTCTTCCCCCCGTCGACGGAAAATCCGCAGCTGCGCACCGTCTCGACGAAAAGCGCGTACTTGCCGCTCTCCCTGACCGGAACGGCGAATTCCAGTTTGTCCGCCTCGGCGGGAGGCACATCCTTCTCGCGGACCTTGCGGTTGCGGATCGTCGCGCCGCCGGACCAGGCCTTGGCGTTTTTGTCCTCGGTCCACAACGACCAGTCCGCGGACTTGGGCGCGTTCACCGGCAAAACTGCCGGCTTCACCAGCACGCTCTCGGCCTCGATCTTCCCGGTCCCCGGTTCCGCCGCGCACAACGCGGCAAAGCCGGGAAGACCGGCCGCGAGAAACAACCGCGCCATTCCCGACAACGCTTCGGGAATCCGGGGGAAGGGGAAACGGAACCGGCACAATAAACGCGTCGCTCTCAAAACACAACTCCTTTTTCTGCAACGAGGTGATGTTGAAAGCAAATATAGCCCGCCCCCCGCCGGTTGTCAAGACGGTAAGCGGGCTTTTTCGGGAGGGGGGATCCTCACGGGAGCGGTTTCGCTTCGAGAAGGACGAAATCCCGCATCGGGACGCTGACGGAAAAGTCCGGTTCGCCCCGGTGCAGTTCCGCGGCGCGTTCCAGGTCGGTGACCAGAATTTTGCCCTTCCGGCCGAAAAGTCTGTCCGTGTCCAGAGCGATCCTGAAGGGGACCGGGACGTCCCGGTTGTTGAACACGACCAGCAGGACTTTTTCCTTTCCCTTCAGATATCCCGTCACGGCGAGGGTCGCGCCGTCGGCGTCTCCCCCGATCCCAGTGTCCTTCTTCCAGTAGGGCAGCATGACGTCGCTTTCGGCGAAACCGAAGCGGTCGAGGGCCTTCCAGACGTTCCACGCCGTGTCGAACTGCGAAGAACGGTCCGGCACGACCTCGTGCAGCAGGAGCATCCCCGCCATGTGACGCTCGGCGAAGGGCTCGATCCGCCAGTTTTTGCGCCGGGTGACGGGAACGAAGGCGGGGACGCGGTAAAGCTGACTTATCCAGATCAGGCCGGGCCCGTAGATGGAGGGCAGTATCTCCGCGCGGAGCTGGTCCAGCTTCATGTCCCTGTAGGAGCGCCGTTTCACGAGGACGTCGCTCCACAACTCCCCGTCGGTATAGTAGTCGGCGAAGCTGAAGCCCGCGACCCGGGACGTGGCGCCGGACATATGCGTTATGACGGGAGCGCCCTTCCCCTGTTCGTGGCAGTAGACGTAGATGCGTTCCAGCCAGCGGCGGTGCTCCCTGACCGCCCACGTGGGATGACGCTTCCCGTCCGCGCCGACATACCCGTGCCCGTGATCGGCCCGGGTGCAGGCGGGCCAGAACATGAGATCCAGATAAATGCCGTCCACGACGGGACTCTGTTTGCGGGAGCGGTCGAAGCGCCAGAGATAGAAATCACAGTAGTCCGGGGTCTTGCAGACCTCGATCATGTCGTCGTAATAGCCGTAGAGGGTGCTGCCGTAAAGTTTGTCTTCGTTCCCCGAACGCCAGGACTCCCCGCACCAGATCGTCTCGGGGGAATTGCGTCCGATGCTCGAATAGTCGGCGTACCAGGCCGAACGGCACTTTTCCTTCGTCAGGTTGTCGTAATGGAAGTAGGGTCGCCAGTGGAGCATACGCTCCTTTCTGTTCTTCTCGAGCCGTTTCCTGTCGGTTTCCCAGGCCGGGGTGCCCTGATAGTGATATCCCGTCATCCAGTAGGAGAGATTGGGGGGATAGCTCTTCTTCCCGAGAAGCTCCCGGTTGTGGCCGAACCAGTCCTGACAGCGCATGGTGTGGAATACGGCGGGCCGGGGCCGCACGGGGGTCGGGTGGATGTAAAAACCCCAGGTCAGACGGTCCTTTATCGCAATGCCGGCGTCGACCGGGGAGAGGACGACCCGGGCACCCTCTCCGTCCCGGGTGACGGCGGCCTGACGGCCGGGGTCCCTGTTGCACCAGTTTTCCGCGGATTCGATCCCGAAACTCAACCCGCCCGTCTCGTTCCCGATCCAGAAGGGGCCGAAGGTGTCGTCCAGTTTTTTGCTCCAGTTTTCCGGCGTTTTCCCGGTGTTGACCAGCGTGCGGTAGCCCGAGTTGAGCAGTGTGGAGGCGCCGACCGGCATTTTCAGTTCGACGGCCAGCGCATCAATCTTCGCCGGTCTGCCGGCCCGGAGCTCCAAGTCGTACCAGATGAAGCCGTCGTATTCCACGGAAGCCGTCGTTCTGACGGCGCCCAGGCCGGGGATCTCGCCCGTCATTTCGACGACGGCGGTCCTTTTGTCCGCCGAGATCAGCTTCGCGGAGATCCCGGAAACGGACAGGGGCTTCCCGGCCGAAACGAGCAGACGGACGGGCTCAGTCAGATACTCCGTGCCGCCCGACCGGATCCCTTCGGCGAAAAGCGACCGGCTTCCGAAGGTATACGTGCGGTTCCAGCACCTGACGGTGACGGTCCCCTTCTCCTCCGACGCCTGCAGCGGGACCCACGGCGCGGGAACGCCGTCGGTGATGCCCAGCCGGCACCCCGTCCACGGAAGCTTTGGTCCGAACACGGTGAAGGGACGGGCCGCGGCCGTCTTGAGCGTCGCCCCCTGCCGGTCCAGCAGATGCAGACAGATCATGTGATCGCCTTCGGCGAGATCCGAAAGCGGGATCAGCGTCTCGCAGCGGTCCTTCGCCGCGGGGACTTTGTGACGAAGGACGGCTTTGCCCGCCTTGTCCGTTATCTCGAAAAGCAGAAAACCTCCGGGAGGGGCGGCCTGGACGCTTTGGACCAGCAGAAAATTTTTCCCGTCCTTGACGATCCTGCGCAGAAACTCGATCTCGGCGGCGTCGCTGATCTCGTAGCGGAAACGCCCGGCGTAGATCCGGTCCCGCCCTTCGAAGAGATTCACGTACAGTGTCCCGGTCTTGCCGAGTTTGCCGCTGTCCGCGGAAAAGACCCGGCTCACGCCGGGACGCAGGGGGCCCGTCTCGCTGAACAGGGGGAATTCCACGCCGGCCGTCTCGTCGAACCGCATGGCGGTGACCTCGGTTTTTCCCTTCCTGACGCCGGGAGCGCCGAAAGAAAGATCCGCGTTCCCCCTTGTCAGGTCGCCGAAGCCGGCCAGTTTGACCCGGGGAGCGTCGGCGGAGCGGAACGTCAAAATGCCGAGCCTGTCATGCTCCCTGTAGTTGTTCTGGACCGCGGCCAGGCTGTAGAGGCCCGATCCGGGAAGGGTCTGGCAGACGTTGAAGAGCCATTTGTCGCCGGGGCGCGGCGCGGCGGCCCCCAGAGAGGAAAAAGGGATCTTCGCCTCGAAAGTCCAGGTGCCGCCGTCGAAACGGCTCGCCGTCTCCAGGTCCCGGCAGTCCCACCGGCGGCACTCGTCGAACCCGCGGCCGGGCCGGATGTGCTGGTCGAAGACGATCCCCGCGCTGTTGACGGTCAGTTGAAAATGATCCGGCGTTTCCGGCGCGGGGTCGATGTGCAGCTCGAAATTGTCGTCCTCCCAGATGTTGGCGTCGTGAGAAGTGTGCCGCGCGCGCGGTGGGGCGTCATGACCGGAGCTGACCACGGCGAAGTAGAGGTTTTTTTCATCGTATCCGATGTGGACGACCGGCTGATGCCCGGCAAAGATCCCCCGGGGCAGGGATTCGAAACCGCTGACCGCGGCGGCTGAGGACCACTCTTCCTGCGACACGGCCCCGTCGATCACGGGAGCCTTCACGGGAGGGACGGAGACCTCGGGGAAATGGGTCCTGCCGGCTTTTTCCGCCTTCGGCCGGGTCGAGAAGATCTTCACGTTTCTGATATCGGTGAGACCGCGGAGCTCCTTCGCCGTTTCCCCGCCGAGGATCAGGCCCGTCGCGTAGAAATCGCCCTCCGGCGCGGCCAGGTCTCTGGTGGACAGGATCTTCTCATGTCCATCGACGGTCAGCTTGAGCATGGCCGGAGTCCATTCGAAGCGCACGTCGTGCCACTCCCGCGCGCCGTCCAGATCGATGTAGGGGAAAAGGGAGGGCAGCTGCCCTTTGCCGATCTTCCGGTTCCCGTTCTGCCCGTAGGAAGCCTGTATCGAGGGGAGCCCCGTTCCCCCGGGCCGGGTGTAGGTGATGTGGAGACGGGTCTGCCGCGGTCCCCGCATGATCAGCATCATGTTGAACGGGGGATCTCCGAGACGCCAGTCAACGGGGCGGAACTGAAACTCGAGACGGCCGAAACGCATGGGGAACGGCCGCTCGGGATCGGGCAGTGTTGCCGTCGGGACCGTTTTCTTGATCTGCCAGGTCACCCTCGAAAGACGGCCGTCCTTGTCCTTGCCGACCCGCAGAGCCTTCCCGCCGGGAACGTCCACGATCTTCGCGTCTTTCGGGAAGATGTCGCAGGGCTGGACACAGGTCTGCGGACGGAATTTGTCGGAAAAATCGCAGGAAAAAACCAGTTTGTCCTCTCCGGTGCAGACCGGAACGAGCAAACCGGAGAAGAGAAGAAGCATCCCCGCGGGCAAAAAACGGCGATTCACGGCGTCTTCTCCTTCCTAAATGTTGACATCCCAGAAGACATCGCTGGAAGGCGGGACCTCCTTGAGGGATCCGACGTGGCCGTCCAGATAATTGACGCACCATCCGCCGTTGTGCCGGAGAGCGGGAAAGTAATCGACGTAGTTGCGGATGACCAGTCCGACCGAAGAGTCCCCCAGCCACACCTTCCTCGACGAATTTTTGTAACTGTCGATGCGCAAGGCATTTTTGGAATACCCGCTTGCGGCGAGCATAACGGCGTCCATGCTGCGGTCCTGCCCGTAATGGGTCCGCCCCCAGCTTTTGTCGGTATAAGATTTTTCCCGGGATTCCGTCGGACAGGCAAAGAGGCCCTGTGCATTGTCGGTGGCCAGAAACTTTTCACGCGGCATCGGCGTGTATTTTCCCTCGACCAGGGCCATGTGCCAGTAGTAGCGCGTCGTCATCGGCTGATAAATGGGGATGTAGCCGTTGTTGTCGTCGGCGTAAAAACGGGTGGCCTTGCCCAGCTGCCCGAGATTGTTGAGACAACTGCTCGTCCGCGCGCTCTCCCGGGCCTGCTGCAGCGCGGGCATCAGCATTGCCGCAAGAATGGCGATGATCGCAATGACGACCAAAAGTTCTATCAGGGTGAACTTTTGATGGATGCGTTTCCCGAAACGTCCGCCGGACAGCTTCTTGTTTTCTTTCATTCCTTACCCCCTTTTCTCTCGGTTGTTTTGATTTCCGTTGATATGCAATGATGTTCCCGCACGTCACACATGTGGATGGGGATTTCCTCCCGCCTGAACGAAATCCGCGTAGGAGACCTCTTCCGGCGGCAGATCCTGCCGCACGGCGAGGGCCGCGCAGATCCCGGCGGCCTCGCCGATGGGCGCGGCGTTCCCGACGACCCGGTAGCTCGCGTGGGCGTAGACATCCCCGCAGATGCAGCGGCCGGCCAGAAGCAGATTGACCGCGTCGCGGGCGATCAGCGCCCTCAGCGGGATGTCGTAGGGCCGGACCTTGAACCCCGCGGATGTGTATCCGGAGTTCCCGGGAAACATACCGTGGACGTCCACGCTGAATGTTCCCCGGCAAACCGGATCCGGCTGGGAGCGTCCCTCCCGCAGGTCATCGAGGACCACCCTGTAAAGGGCGGAGATCCGGCGCCCCTCGCGGAGTCCCAGCGCCGCGGCGGTCGTGCCGATGCGCAGCTTTGCCAGGCGCGGATCCGTCCGGCGCAGGGCCGCGATCTGCTCCCATATTTCCGCGCGGGCCTGAAGGACGGCATCCGTCAATGCGTCCGCGTCGTCGGGATACACCCGGTACTGATGATTCGACATCAGCAGAAAACCGTTTTCGTTCAGAGAAAAGAGCGTCGGCTTCGAGTAGCTGGGACGCCTGTCCGCCTGATCGAGCAATTCGTACAATCTGCGTTTGCCGCCGTCTTTCTCGATCTCCAGCAGGTCGGGGATGGCCCCGGCGCCGACACCGTATATAAGGGCACAAAGACTGGCCGCCTGGATCCGGCCGTCCGGGTCGCCCAATTCATAACCGCATCCCGAGAGGGCGCCCAGATCGCCGTTGCCCGTGGCATCGACGAAAACCTTCCCGATCCAGGCCTCGCGGCCGGAACAGGACTCGGTGAAAACGGCCTCGACGCGCCGGGCCGAAGAGACTTTCGCCCCCGCGACGCGGGTCCGGAGCCGGACATGGATCCCGGCCCTGCGCACACGGTTTTCCAGAACGATCTTCATCGCTTCCGGATCGACGCAAGCGTGATGGCCGCTGGCCATGCCCATGCCGGAAAGCTCCGCAAGGATCGACTTCAGGAGACCGCCCTTGTTCTTCGCATCGAGGATGTTGGACATCAGTCCGGAAGTCAGGATGCCCCCGAGACAGCCCTCGGCTTCCAGCAGAAGGACGGAACATCCCCGTTCCGCGGCGGACAGGGCCGCGCACACGCCGGCCGGACCGCCCCCTGCGACGATCACGTCGTACCGTCCCGCGACGGGGACTTGCCTTGCCGGCTCGGCGACAAAGGAAGCGTCCCGTACGTCATTTCCATCGGGAAGACCGGTTTTTTCTTTTCCGCCGCCGCTCATGTCATTGTTTCCGAAATCCACGCGCTTTCTCCTTGCTGCGGCTTACTATACCGCGGAAAGGAAGGTTTTGAAATAGGCACAACGGCTAAAGAATTGCACAAATCGGCTGAAACGCGGTTTTTTCGACAAAAAACGTCATTTTTCCGGCGTTCGGCGGCGCTGCGCCGACGCACGGAAAGTTCCCGCGGGCAGATTGAAAAACAGCGGAAAGGTGCTATTGTAAAGGAGACTCCTCGGGAATGGGATATGAAAACCTTCGACTGCGAAAAACTGCTGCGGGATCACGAAAAAGCCTTCGGGATCCGCATAACCGTCCACGACGAACTGGGGCAGCTGCGGGGGCGGAACGACCGCAATCCCCTGCCGGGAAGGCATCTGCACATGCATCCCTACTGCCGCTATCTGCGGAACGGCCGGGAGGGGGAACTTCTCTGTACGCAGAACTGCGTGGGCAGGATCAATCAGATCTTCGATTCCGATCCGGAGAGATCCGAGTGCCGGCTATGCTGCTGGAAGGGTATCTGCGAGATCGCGGTGACGATCCGCATGGACGGCGTCCGGATGCTGACGCTGTTTGCCGGAGCCTTCAGGGAAGCGGGGGCGCGTTGTCCGCTGCCCGCGGAAAAGGCCCGGGAGCTCTACGGGGCATTGCCCGTTCTGACCGCCGAAAAAGAGGAAGAACTGTCGAGGGTCCTGTACGCGCTGGGCGTCTCCCTTCTTGCGCTGCTGGAACGGGAACTCGAGGCGGAAGTTCCGGCCCGTCTGAGCGCGAGACGCCGCCGCATAGAATACTTCATACGCCGCAACGCCCACCGTTCGAACTGCACGCTGAAAGAGCTGGCGAAGGAACTGTGTCTCTCCGTTTCCCGCAGCGGGCACATGGTCAGAGAGGAATGCGGAGAGAACTTTCAGGTCATGGTCAACAGGGAACGCATACAGAGGGCCAAGAGACTTCTTCTTACCTCGGACCTGCTGCTGGATCAGATCGCGGAGCGGACCGGATTCAAGTCCGGCAGTTACTTCTGCCGGGTCTTCCGGCAGAAAGAGGGGCTTTCCCCCGGACAGTACCGCACCGAATCGTGGTCTCACATCCCGCGGTACTGAGATCCGCTCTCCCGCCGGAGGATGCGGACCGGGCCGGGGGCCCAAATGAACCGGCGGCCTCCCCGAAGGGCAAGGCCGCCGTTATCCCGCTTTTCTTGTTTTACTTCTTTTCACGGGGAAAAGAAGTAAATCAAAGATCCATCAGGGAGGCGAGTTTTTCGTGCTCGGGGCCCCAGGGCTGGGGCCACAGGGCGGCGAGTTTGGCGCGGATGTCCTCTCCCGCGGCCCATTCGGCGGCGGCGAGCTTGGCGCCGGCGGCGAAATTCACGGGCTCGATGCCCTGGCTCAGGGCCAGACGCATGGTGCCGATGACGCGGTCGTCCCAGCTCAATTTGCGCTCGGGATCGCGGGTGATGCGGTCGATGGAGTCCTTGAGGAAAGGATTGGTCATGCGCACGAGGAGATTATCCACGTAGGCCTTGAATCCGGCCTCGGTGAAAAGCTCGTCGTTGAGGTGCCCGTACTTTTTGATCAGGGCCGCGCCGGACTCGTTCGTGAAGGCCTGACGGGCGATCTCGACGAGTTCCGGGAAGGCGCGCACTTCGTCCATGGTGGTGCAGCCCTTGGCCTTGCCCAGGGTGGCGAGGAGGAAATGCGTCGCGTTGTGACCGTAAAGTTTGGCGTCCTCGAAGGGGAAAAGGTCGTCCTTGACGAAGAGGGACTGCACTTTCCTGTTCCCGATGCCGGGGCACTTGGAGATGTAGATGGTGCAGAACTCCTCCACCAGGTGACCGTTCTCGGCGGCGGGGGCCAGGCCCGGACGCTCAGCGGAGGCCGGGACGATGCCGCTCATCTTGCCGATGACGGTGTTGAGGTAGAAGGTGTTGGGGAATTTCGTCCCCATGGCCTTTTCCAGCTCTTCGGCGGCGTGATTGTTGTTTTCGGCCGTGTAGAAGAAGCGGGTGCGCTCCGGCTGGAGGGCAAAGCCCTCGCGGAGCCAGGGGGCGCAGTAGGCGTAGAACTTGACGCTGGGCAGAGCCGTGGCCAGCTCCGAGGCTTCCGCCGCGGCCTGGATCAGTTTTTTCACCTCTTCGGGATCGTTGGGGTTGTAGACTTCGACGTTTTTGTAAGTCTCGGCGTACACCCGGTCTTTCGCCGCGATGTTGACGGTGACGCTCCCCGCGGCGTTGACGGCGGCCCTGAGCTTGTCGTTGACCTCCGCGATGACGATGCGGTCGAAGCCGCCTTTGGCGGCTCCGGCGAGGAAGATCCCGGTCTGGATGGGGCCGAGACCGATTCCGACGAATGTACTCACGTGCAGAAACTCCTCAGAGATAGTTTTCGAGCTTGAGGGCGTCTTCGAACTTCTGATTGACGAAGCAGTCGTCTTTCAGCGCCTCGAGCATGGGGTTGAAGTCCGGACCGCAGAAGCCCAGATGGTTGTGACGGATCCAGCCTTCGGCGAAGGTGTATCTGCCGGAGATGCGTCCGAAGTAGCGGGCGCGGGACTCCATGTCGTCCAGATAGGCGTCGTTGCCCTGGCTGATGTCCAGCCAGTCCTTCTGGGAGCGGTGGCAGCAGAGCATGTCCTTCTTGGTCTGGAGTTCGTCCTTGATGTCCACGAACATGCCGGGGATCACGGGGCGGCGGAGCTGGTCGGTCAGGCTGTGGGGCGCGGAGTGGTAGATCGCCACTTCGGTGTTGACCGGGGCCGCGGGCCGGGAGCACTTGCAGTTGGTCATGCCGCGGAAGAACGCGGAGCTGACGGCAAGACGTCCGGCGTTGACGTGGTCCTCCATGTAATCGTAGGGCCCGTGGGTGAGGATGATCTCGGGATCGACCTCGCGGATCTCGGGCACGATCTGGGCGTAGAGCTCCTTGGAGTAGAAGACCTCGACGTCGTCGCAGATGCTCTCGTGGTAGTGCGCCCCGATGAGCTTGGCGGCGTTCATGGCCTCTTCACGCCGCATGGCGACGATGGTCTTGTAGTCGTACTGATTGGTGCCGAGACTGCCGTTGGCGATATTCATGTAATGGATCTCGTACCCGGCCTTCTTGAGCTTGATGAGCGTTCCCGCCATCCCGAACTCGATGTCGTCGGGATGGCAGGCGATGGCGAATGCGCGTTTGGCCATGATCAATGCATCTCCACGTCACACACGCCGAAACCGTGGCGGTAGTAGTTGAAGATCACGCTGGGGTGATCGGAGAGCAGGGACATGGGCACGGTACTGTCGGCGATCTTGTTGGAGATCATGTAGGCGGTGAGCCGCTGGCCGAAGGGGTTGTCGTGGTGGCCGGGATGCCAAATGGAGACGTTCTCGGCCTTCCAGGTCTCGACGGGGCCGACGGTGATGGCGCCGTTGGGCACGTTCTGGACGGTGCCGCCGCCGGAGGTGCGGGCGTTCTGGATCAGGGTGATGGGATGCAGATCCACGATGCGGGTGGACTTTTTGCGGTACTCTTCAGGCGTGGGCGGATTGTCCTTGTAGGCGCCTTCGCGGTGCACGGGATCGTTGAAGGCCCAGTGCTTGGTCTCGCCCTGACCGCCCTGCATGATGATGCAGCGGGCCAGGTCGTAGCTCTTGGTGTACTCTTCGGGATTCTCGGTGGGGAAGTGGAGATTCTCCTTGGGCATGCGCAGTTCGGGGCGGATGCGGTTGAAGCAGAGATCCATGTCGGCCTTGGCGAAGCCCAGGGGGAAGTTGATATCGGCGGCCTTGCCGTCGACCAGCCATTCGTCCATGCCCCAGAAGTGGCAGTTTTTGAGGTTGATGTTGAGGTCGTTGACGATCTGGGCGACGATGGGCAGCTGCTCGGTGGGACCGATGGGTCCGCAGATGCCGGCGGGACGGGAAGCGGTGGCCTGCTGCCAGCACTTGACGTATTCCAGAGCCTCGGCGGCGTAGAACTCCTGCAGGGTCTCGAAGATGTTGATCTTGAAGCCGGGACGCTCGAGTTTCTTGAGGTCGTTGATGGTGATCTTGGCCGCGGCGTCGAGGATGGACCGGTCAAGGGTCGTGTAATCCCACCACTCGGGAGCGACTTTGGACAATGCGCGCATTTTGTGTTTCCTCCGTTTGTTTCAATTGACTTTTTCCGCTTGAGAAAATCAAGTGTCTCTGCATATTATACCACCTGAAGAGATTTTTTCCATTGCTTTTTGCGAAAAAAGCCCTTTTTTTACATAAAAAAAAGCAAAAACGCCCGGGAACCGCCCGCGGAGAGCGCCGGAAAGGGGCCGAAACATGTCCGCAGGGACGGACATCCGGCAACAAAATCCGGCGGCCACCCGACTTGTCCCGCCGCAGCCCCGGCGAAGGCGGAAGGGCAGGCCGCCGCTACACGGCTGTATTGACTTACTTCTTTTCGCGGGAAAAGAAGTAAAGAGGGTGCTGGTTGGGGGAGACGAAACCGGCGAGTTCGCCGGCGTAGACGGGGTCGCTCTGGTCGTAGGAGAGGCCGAGCCACTCGACCATGGGGAGGACGGGTTCGTGCGGGAGGGGGCATCCGCAGCTGGGGCCGGGGCGGAAGGCGGGGGCGAGGAGTTCGGTCCGGCCGGAGGGAGCGATGCCGGAGATGCGGTCGAGCATGATCTCGACGGTGCGGCGTCCGAGGAGTTCGAAGGGCTGGACGACGGTGGCCAGGGGGACCTGGGAGAATTCGCCGAAGTTGAGGCCGTCGAAGCCGACCACGGCCACGTCTTCGGGGACGCGGACGCCGCGGCGGGTCAAGTAGGAGATCAGCCTGCCGGCGACATAATCGTTGGCGCAGCAGAAGGCGGTGACGCCGGACTCGACCACCAGTTTTCTGAGGCGGGCTTCGCAGTCGGCGACGCGGGAGACGTCGACGCAGAACTCGGGGTCGAACTCCAGATCTGCATCGGCGAGGCCCAGGCGGACGCCGTCGAGTTTTTCGGCGCTGCTGAGGGAGAAGCGGGAGCCGTTGGTGACGAAGCCTATTTTGCGGTGACCGTGGCAGCGGATCAGGTGGGCGGCGGCGTTGCGGACGCCGCTGCGTTTGTCCACGGAGATCTCGCTGTTGGCCATGGAGCCGACGGCGAGGACGGGGCAGAGTTCGTCGCGGTGGGGGACGATGTTGTAGCAGTCGAGGAGGATCACGCCTTCCACGCCGCGGCTGACGAGGGAGGTGATGGCCTCGCGGTTGGTGCCGTCGGCGTCCTGGATATAAAAGTAGACCTGATAGCCGCTTTTCTGGAGGTGGCGGGCCACGGTGGCGGCCAGATCGGGGAAGCCTCCCGGGGAGACGGCGGGCTGGATGACGCCCACGGCGTGGGAGCGTTTGCCCCGGAGACATCCGGCGGAGAAGTTGACGACGTAGCCCATTTTTTCGGCCGTTTCGCGGACTTTCCGGGCGCGGGCCTCGGTCACGCGGCCGTGGTACTTGCCGTTCATGACAAGGGAGACGGTCTGCAGCGAGCAGTCCAGCTGCCGGGCGATATCCTTGAGGCGTGTCCGCATGATTTCCTCCGTGTCGGAAAAGCTGTTCAGTAGGGGGTGGACGGGTCCTTCATGTCGATGACCGGCTCTTCCGGAAAGCCGGGATCCAGGAAGGGGGCTTTTTCCTCCGGGATGCGGGCGGGACACGCGATGGTTTTCCGTTCGCCGGGGGCGAGGGCCGCTTCGACGCCGTTGACGGAGCAACTCCGGGGAGCGGAGGAAAGGTTTTCGAGGTCGAGGTTCTGGGCGGCGGTGTCGGCCTGCCATCGGCCGTCGGCCCCGTGGAGCTCGAAGAGCGGGTCCGAGGGGATGAGGAGGATCCCCGACGCCGCGTAGAGGATCCGGAATCCCGCGGGCTCCAGCGGAACGGCCTGAGAAAGACGGCCGCGGTACTGGATGCGGATGGACTGGGGCAGATCGGGGTCGCAGTTGAGCACGTAGAGGACTTGCCGGCCGTCCCCGTCGGGATAGACGGCCCAGCGGACGGTGTCGGGGGAAATCACTTCCAGCTCCGTCAAGTGGGCCGCGAGGGCGGTGCGGAGGAGGATCTCGGCGAACTTGCGCATGCCGGAGGCTCCGGGAGGCGAGAAGGAGGTCACGGTGAAGACGGCGCCCTTCCCCAGACGGCGTTCGGTGAGCAGGGGGTGTTTCAGGGCGTTTTCCATGGTGTCGCCGTGGTCGCCGGAATAGACGGCCAGGATGCGGAGACCGGGGTCTGTGATCTCGACGGCGGCGGGGACCGAATGCCCGAGACAATAGGGATCACGGCCCACGGGCCGGACGGGGAAGTCGTATTCGGGGAAAGAACTTTCCCGGATGAATTTCATGCCGGTCACGTCCTCCCTGTCCCGGCCGGTGACGCGGAGACCGCAGAGGCGCGAGAGGTCGCCGTTCCGGTAAAGTTTCACGGGATCGCCCCGGTTTTCCGCGGTGTCGAAGTGGGAGAGCCAGAGGACGAGATGCCCGCCGTTTTCGGCGTAGGCGGCGAGTTTCTCGTAAAGAACATCGTCCATGCGGTTGTAGCCGATGAGGAGCAGGAGCTTGTACCGCGAAAGATCCGCCTCGGGGGGAACGACGTCGATCTGGCCGCAGGGCGGGTTGCCGGAGTGATCCCGGTCGCCCTTGACGGTTTCGTGGAAGATGTCCTCTCTCCGGAAGACGGTGTCGAAAAGTTCCCAGCCCCTTTCGGCGTCGGAGGTCTCCCACGCTTCACCGTTTTCGTACTGGCCCCAGGCGTAGGGGTTCCAGATGCCGGGGTGGCCGTCGCAGTTCCCCAGAAGGACCGCCGCGGGCGCGAGGGGCCCGGCCGCCGGGCGGGCGTGGACCTGCGACAGCTGGTGAAGGCGCCGCAATTCGCGGCGGGTGCGAAGCATTTCGGGCGAACGGAAGCTGAATTTTTTCGTTCCCGCGACGGCGTATTCCAGGTGCCCGGACTCGGGATAGATGAAATCGGCTCCGGCGAGATAGGCAAGATAAAGCGAGATGCGCCAGCGTTGGAGCCAGAGTTCGTCCAGGGCAAATCCGCCGTACCAGAGCATGGCGATGTGGACGCCCCAGAGCATCCCCCGACTGCGGGCGGTCCCGCGGATGGCGGCGAGGGTGAGGCGCGGGTCGCCGGGAAGCATTTCGAGGCACAGTCCGTCGATCCCGGCCTCGGCGTGACAGGCGAAGGCGATGCTGGACTCCACATCGAAGAGAGGGCAGTCGCAGATCTCCCCGCGTTCGAAGGCGAGCTGGCCCTCGAGGTAGGCGATGTACGCGTCATGGGCCTCTTTCTCGTTCCGGCAGGGCGGCAGACTGGGATAGGCATGGACGCCCTCGTCGATGACGTAGGACTTGGGCCAGTAGAGCATCCCCCCGGCCTCGCCGACGGCGTAGCGGCCGACGAAATACGCTCCGGCTTCGGCAGCGGCCTCCTCCAGATCGGCTTTGGAGAGCCCGGCGGCGTGCCAGCGCTCGTGATTGTGCCGGTGGACGACCTCGGCAAGCATGACGTAAATACGGTTTTCCCGGCAGAAGCGCATGACTTGCAGCGCCAGCTCCCTGTCGCCGGGGAGCTGGATCAGAACGATCCGGCCCAGCTTCAGGCGCAGGAAATCCCGGAGCGGTTCGATCCCGATGCCCATGGAGGCTCCGACAAGCGGCAGAGAAGACGGTTTTTTCATCGCGATTTTCCTTTCTTCGGACGGAGAATCCTGCCTATTCCTCGGCAGGGAAGTAGTGTTCCTGGACGGCGGCGAGCCGCCGGGGCTCGCCCATGATGAGGAGCCCGTCGCCGGCCCGGACCTCGGTGGAGCCGTTGGGCTGGATCAGCTGGCGGTCGCGGCGGATCAGCGTCACGAGCACGCCGGGAGGGAAGGCGAGTTCCGCGATGGTCCGCCCGACGCAGTCGGCGCCGTCGGGGACGATGAACTCCCGCATCTCGCGGCCGCGGCTCTCCGGGGTGGACTCCAGTTCCAGAGGCATGCGTTCATGGTCCGCGACGGGTTTGTCCAGCTTGAGCAGCCGGGCCAGGGGCATGATGGTGGTCCCCTGCACCACCATGGAGACGATGACCATGAAGAAGATCATGTTGAAGTACAGCCGCGATCCCCCGACCCCGCAGGAAAGGGGAAAGGTCGCCAGCACGATGGGCGCGGCGCCCCGCAGGCCCACCCAGGAGATCAGGATCTTCTCGCGGAGGGAGAAGCCGTCCCCGGGCAGAGTGAGGAACACCGCCGCCGGGCGGGCGATGAAGAGCAGGATCCCCGCCAGAAGCAGTCCCCAGCCGGAGATGTCCGGCAGGCTGTTGACGTCGACGAAGATCCCCAGTGTGGTGAAAAGGATCACTTGCATCAGCCAGGAGACGCCGTCGCTGAAGCGGGTGATGCCCTTCTGGTAGTTGAAGCCGAGGTGATTCATGGTGATGCCGCAGACGTAGCACGACATCATGCCGTTGGCGCCGATGCCCTCGGCCAGGCCGTAGCTCAGGAGAACCGCCGCGATGGCGAAGACGAAGTACAGTCCCTCGTACTCCAGGCGGGTCTTGTAGAGGAGCCTCGCAAAGACGCCCGCGACAATGCCCATCAGAACGCCCGCCGCCGTGCGGTAGACCAGCAGTCCGACCGTCGAAAAGGAAAGATGCCCCTTGCCCAGGACCACGTCGATCATGAAGAGCGTGAGGAAATAGGCCATGGGGTCGTTGCTGCCGCTTTCGAATTCCAGCAGGGGGCGGAGCCGGCCTTTGAGCCCCACCTTCTTGCCGGAGAGGATGGCGAAGACCGCCGCCGCGTCGGTGGAGGAGATCATGGCTCCCAGCAGCAGGGCATCCGTGAAATCGATCCGCCCCCGGAGGGCCAGATGGGCAAAGCCGCCGAAGGCCAGGGTCGTCGCAATGACTCCCACGGTCGCCAGCGCGCCGCCGGGGATCAGGACCGGCCGGATCCGGTCGAAACTGGTGTTGAGCCCGCCGGAAAAAAGGATGAAGCACATGGCCACGGTCCCGGCGACGCTGATCCGGCCGAACTCCAGATCCTCCGGCACGTGTTCCCGCCCGATGATCATGCCCACCAGCAGAAAGATCAGCAGGATGGGCACGTTGAAGCGGCTGGAGAGCTTGTTGGAAAAAGCTCCGATCAGCAGCATCGCCGCGACGGCGGCAAAAGCGACACTTATGTCAGGCATGGAACGAAGAGTCTCTGGATCCCGGCAGGCGTTTCTCTATCTGGAAGATCTGTCGATGCTCCGGGCGGTCCTGCTGTAGCTCTCCCACAGCGGGTCGCTCTTTTCGGGAGACTCGGCCTTGAGGATCGAGATGACCCCCGTCACGCCCCGGGGGCGGTTGGTTAGACGCCGGACGCTCCCGTCGGGAAATCCGACGATGACGGCGCCCCGGGCGGGCTTGGAAACGAACAGCGGAAAGCCCTTTTTGTCTCCGGCCAGGGCCGCCTCGGTGCCGAACCAGGCGATGGCGAGCTCCTTCTCCGCGACGGAAGTTTTGTCCTCCGCGAGCTGCAGCTGGGCGCAAGTTACGATCTTTTTGGCGAGCAGTTCATTGACGCCCCGGGCGCCGGAGGGGGGATATTTTTTCAATCCGGCCGCGGCGACGGCGCGGGAGAACTCCTGTGCCCGGGCCAGTGCGTCGGGGGCCTTCTGCGGAGCCGCCCCGGATCTCTGTTCCTCGGGCAGCGTGCGGGACTTCTCCGCCTGGGCCGTGACGCTCCGGGCCTTCTGGAGCGCCCGCCCGTAGACGCTCCCGGGGGCCGCCGGAAGCAGGGACGGCAGGGCAAAACACACGGCGGACAGGACGATGACTTTCTTCAGCATGATCTTTCCCCTTTCTTTTTCAAATATGACAGCACCCGATGCAGCACATCATCGAGGATCTCCGGTTTCTCCGGGAGCAGGGCGCGCAGCCGGCCCATGTAGTCCCGGTCCAGAAATTCCCGGCAGGTCCAGCCGTAGTTGAGGTCGAACCCCCAGGAGAACTTGGCGGCAAGAAAATCCAGACTGCTTTTGAAATCCCGGTTGTCGGGACTCTTCCCGGCGAGGAGCGCGCGCCCGACTTCGGGACTCAAAATGCCCGTCTCCGGCAGTCCGTAGACGATGGCGGCGTTGCCCGGCTCCCGCAGATGCGCAAGCAAAATCGGCATGATGTCCAGCTTGTCCGCGTCCCGCACGGCCAGCAGGATCTTTCTTTCGGCGCAGGAGAGGTCTGCCGGCACCTCACGGCGGTTGTGGAACCGGACTGCGGCGAGGACGGTTTTTTGCTCCTCCTCCGGCAGATCCGCCAGAAGCTCCTTTTCGCGAACCAGTTCGTACGACCTCTCGCCGTGGTCGAAGCTCTCGGCGTCGCAGAAGGTCCGGAAGCGGGAATACTGCTCGAAGCGGCTGAGATCGTGGAAGAGCGCCGCCCGGGCGAGGAGTTGGCTCTCCCGGTCGGAAAAACTTTCCGCGGCGGCGAGACGGGCCGCCTCCTCAGCCACCCGGAGCGTGTGATCGTGCTTCAGCGCGACATTCCGGGACACGTCGGCATCGCCGGTCTCGAAGGAACCGGCATACTCCGAAAAAAACGCCTTCAGCTCTGTCGTCTTCATAACGGAGTAAAATATAATCGCACAAAAGACGTAATGCAACTTGCGGAAACGGGGTTTTCGCATTAATTTATAAAGAGAAAAGCGCGGAAAGGTTTTTTGCATGCATTCTTTCAGACTCAAGCCGGAGGACTTCGAGCAGTACTTCCTCGACCTGATGTCGGGGCGGCGCAGGGGCGCGGCCGACAGGGCGATGACGGCGCTGCTCTTCGCGGCGTCCCGGTTCTACCGCATGGGCATACAGTTCCGCAACTGGATGTACGACAAGCGGGTGATCCGCAACCACGCATTGGGCTGTCTCGTGGTCAGCATCGGGAACTTGAGCTGCGGCGGAACGGGCAAGACCCCGGTGGTCGAGGTCTTCGCCCGGACTTTGAGCGCCAAGGGCCGGCACGTGGCCATCCTCAGCCGCGGCTACCGGAGCCGCAAGCGCTCCCTCTGGTTCCGCATAAGCCAGATGTTCCGGGCGCAGAAGATCGAACTGCCCCCCAAGGTCGTCTCGGACGGGAAGGATCTGCTGCTCAACAGCGATTTCGCCGGCGACGAGCCCTACATGCTGGCCTCCAATCTCAAAAACGTCGCCGTCCTCGTGGACAAGGACCGGGTCAAGTCCGGCATCTACGCCATAAATCACTTCGAAACGGACGTGATCATCCTCGACGACGGGTTCCAGTATCTCATGCTCAAGCCCCACATCAACATCGTTCTGGTGGACGCCACCGATCCCTTCGGCAACGGACACGTGCTGCCCCGCGGCATTCTCCGGGAACCCATCAAAAACATCCGCCGGGCGGACTACATCTTCCTCACCAAGTCCGACGGCAGTCACAAGCTGGAACACCTCAAGAACTTCCTGCGCCGCCACACCCGCCGGGCGGAGATCATCGAGTGCTGCCACAAGCCCCAGCACCTCGTCCGCATCGGCACGGGGGAGCAGATGCCGCTGGAGTCGCTCCGGGGGAAGAAGATCGCGGCGCTCTCGGCCATCGCCCGTCCCGAGAGCTTCGAGCACTTCCTCGAACAGCTGGGCGCGGAGCTCGTCCTCCGGGACCACTACGCCGACCATCACCGCTACACCGAGCAGGAGATGCTGGACTTCATCGCTCAGGCCAAGGCCGCCGGCGCCTCCTGGATCCTCACCACCGAAAAGGATGCCGTCCGCATCCCGCCCCTCGGCCGCTGCGACCTGCCGCTGATCTACCTCAGGATCCAAATCGACATCCTCAGCGGCCAGGAGAGTTTCGACCAGTGCATCTCCCGCATCTGCTTCATGTAGGAGCCGGCCCCGCGGGCTGTGTCGGTTTCGTACAAATCTTTTTCACCGACATCCTATTTGTTTTTCCCGTACGCGGGTATATTATCGGTAAAATCGGAATATTTCTCTGCGGAAAAGGAGGACATTTCATGCAAAACGGGATCTTCGAAGAGAAAAAATCGGGGCGGTCTTTCACGTTGATCGAGTTGCTGGTCGTCATCGCCATCATCGCCATTCTGGCGGCGATGCTCATGCCCGCGCTGCAGCAGGCCCGGGAGCGGGCCAGGGCGGCCAGCTGCATCTCGCAGGTCAAGCAGATCTCCCAAGCCCAGCAGTTCTACACCGACGACCATGACGGCTGGATCCTGCTGAACGACTCCACGCTGGCCGAGACGGCGATCTGGGCGCGGATGCTGGCCGGCCGCACCGGCTGGTCCAAAAAGAAATACGCCGAGCCCAAGATGTTCCTCTGCCCGGCCATCACCAACGTGGCCCCCAAAAGCTCCTCCGGCGACCCCTTCGGCCAGAGCTTGAACAGAAACTCCTACGGCATGTGGATGTTCGCCTATCCCCACGAGCGCCGCGGCGACCGGTCGCGCAGCATCGGCACGATCACCGGCATCTTCGAGTCCAGCTCGAAGCTGGTCGGCTACCTCAAGCCCGCCTCCTTGCGCAAGCCCTCCGGCGTCGTTCTGATCTCCGACACGGGCATCCTCAATCATGCGGGCGATCACGGCCGCTCGTACATGTTTTTCACGACGGTCTTCGACGAGATCGATACCGACCGCGGCATCTGGCGGCTGCACAGCGACCGGGCCAACACGGCCTTCGTCGACGGACATGCGGCGGCCATGACCGCGGGCGATCTTCTGGCGACGCCCATGAAGGTCCAGCGCAGCTGGTCCCAGCTCGGCGTCAAGGAAGTCATTCCGTAGGAGACCGCCCCATGAAGAAGCTCCTTTCCGCGGCCTGTCTCCTGTCGTGCCTTCTGCTCTGCGCCGCGGAGAACATGGGGCGCTTCGACGGCGATTCCGCCTGCTGGCTCATCGACGGCGGCAATTACTCCTGCCGCTTCTTCGAGGGGAACATGTTCCCCCGGGACTTCGTCCTCGAAAAGGCCGGCGCCATGCCCCGCTCGGGCTTCGGCGACAACATCACTACGCCCGCCGACAAAAAGGAGTGGAAACTCGACCTCGACCGCTGGACGAAGATGAAGATCCTCGCCAACACGCCGGAAGAATTCTCCGTCGAGTTCGAGGGCCGCTTCTGCCGCGACGCCCGCCCGAAACTGGAGGTGCTGGAAGAGGTGACAGCGATCTACCGCTACACTTTCCGGCGCGGCAAGCCCGGGTTCCGTGTGGAAACGCTCCTCCGGGGAAAGAAGGGGGGGAAATACCGCGTCAACCAGACCCTCTATTACTCGTGGCGGGAGACCTTCGCCGACAAGGTCGCCCTGCCGGGCGAAGCGGAGAAACCGGTCGTTCCCGACAAGTATTATGACGTCCGGGGAGAGATCGCATTTTCGGGACCCCGTTTTGCCGTGACGGCCAGGGCCCGCCGGGTCATCGGCCGCGTCTCCCCCGCCGCCTGGCGGGGCAAAGTCCTGCTCAATGCCGGTCACTGGGGCTTCGACTGGGACGGCCGGGAAATCGAAAACGCCGCCGAGATCGAATTTGCGGCAAGGGGGAAATGATGATGTTTTCCGCATGGACTCTTTTGAAAAGGACGGCGATTCTGCCGCTTCTGCTGCTGCCCCTCCTGCTCCGCGCCGAAACCCGGCCCGTGGCCCGCTACTGCTTCGAAGACGTCAAAGACGGCGTCGTGCCCAACCGCATGGGTCCGCGCTACCCCGCCCGGATCAAGGGCAAGTACGCCGTAACGAAAAACAACGCCCTGGCCATGGACGGCCTCACCACCGAGATCGTCCTCGAGGGAACCGAAAAGCTCGACCCCCTCAAGGGCATGACCTTCATGCTGACCTACAAGCAGCAGACCCTCCCCGGCAACCGGGATCTGGAGCGCAATCACGACATGTTCTTCTTCCGGTCCAAACAGTTCCTCTTCGGCCGGCAGAAAAACCGGATCTACACCAACTTCTGGGACGACTCCAAACACGACGTCGCCCCCAATTACGCCATGGAAGCCTATCCGCAGGACGGGAATTTCCACCACGCCGCCATGACGATCTTCCACCGCCTGGAACCCGCCCACGGCGTGGATCAGGTGGAGATCCGCGTCTACATCGACGGCGCGCCCGTCAAGCAGATCGATCACCGCCGCCTCAGGATGCGCTTCTGCGACGACACCCCCATCGAGCTGGGCTGCGGCAGCACCTTCGGTCCCCCGTGGCGGCTGGGCGGCGAGATCGCCGACGCCCGCATCTACGACCGGGTCCTCACCGGAAACGAGATCCGCAGGATCGTCGCCTCCCAGAAATTGGCGAAACCCGCCTTTCGCACCCCCGCGAAACTCTCTGCAGACGACGAAAAACTGCTCTCTTCCGTCGAAAACGTCCCCTTCCGCAGCGCTCTGGCCCGTCTGGCCGCCAAGGGCCTCCCCGCGTGGCGGCAGGCGGCTCAACAGCCCGAAAAGCATCTGCTCCTGCTGGAAGGAAAGGAGACCTCCCTCGTGGTCTCGACCATCCCCGGCGCCTCGGGGATCGTCTCCTGGTTCGACAAAGTTTCCAAGCGGGAGCTTCTCCGCTGGGACAACCTCTTTTTCGAGCTCGTGCTGAATAAGGACGGCCGCGAAGAGACCTTCTCCCCCGATTCCCCCGGAGTCGAAGCCGAACTCACGAAGCAGCCCCGCCGCGACGGCGGCGCCTGGCGCTTCACCGTCGATTACACCCATCCCGACTGGAAGGCCGCCGTCGGCTTCACCTATACGGGCGACCGGATCGAGTACGGCATAATGCCCGGGACGCGGCATCCCGTGGCGGCGCTCAACGCCCCGCGGGTCGGCATCGCCCCGCTGACCCGGGGCAAGTCTTTCCTCGTCACGCCCGACGAGATCGGCCGCGCCCTGCCCTGCGACACGGCCTCCGGCGCGGCCCACACCGGCACGTATCCGGGCCGCCGGGCCTGCGTCCAGATGGGCGCCTACTACGACGGCGAGACCGGCGTCTTCCTCTCCTCCGGCGAACCCCGGGGCCGGATCAGCCGCCTGTCCATGACCGGCGACGCCTCCGGCGCCGAATTCGGCTTCCGCCAGAGCGTCGCCCGCGACGGCGGCAACGAGTCCCGGGCCGTCATCGAGCTCTTCCGGGGCGACTGGTTCGATGCGGGCGTCTGCTACCGGAACATGCTCGACCGCCTCAAACCCGTCTGGTGGACGCGCGAGGCCTTCGAATATCCCACGCCCCGGTGGCTCAAGGACAACACCCTCTGGCTCACCTACGCCTACGGCAACGAGAGCCACGACGATTTGGCGAAATTGAGAAAGTATTTCGGCCTCTCCTTCGCCGTCAACGTCGAAGGCAGTCACGACAGAGGGAGCAAATACATCCCCTATCCGCGCCTGCATCCCGACATGATCAGCGACCTTCGGGAACTCCACGCAGCCGGGATCCGCGTCCAGCTCTACACCAACGCCCGGATCGTCCAGGAGATCGGCCGCTCCATGACTTTGCCTGAATTCAATCAAAAAATCCTCCCCGACGCCGTCCGCCAGGAGGGCAAGCCTGTCTTCGAACGCTACCCCGACACCTTCGGCAAAGCCGCGGTCATCTGTCCGTCGTCCCGGACCTATTCCCTGCAGATACTGGATTTCTGCCGCAGATTCGCTTCTCAGGGCCTCGACGGCATCTACCTCGACCAGCTGGGGTGCACGACCCCGATCCTCTGCACCTCGAAGGACCATCTCCACGCCCCCCTCGATCCCGACGCCTGGTTCCTCAACGGTCAGCGCAAGACCGTGCTGGAGCTCCGCAGACTTTTCAAAGAAAAGGGCTGGACCGACCGGGGATTTTCCAACGAGTGCAACGGCGAGATCGTCGTGGGCCTGAGCGACATCGCCACCCCCTGGGGCGCCATGTACGACGACCAGATCCCCCTCTTCCACCAGATCTACGCCGGGCGCATCCAGAACGGCGACATCAACCGCGTGGGCGAGGACGAGGGCGCCGGGTTCGTCAAGGACGCCGAGGAACTCCTCCGCGGCGAACAGCTGGGCCGCCTCTACAGCCGCAACCTGACCTCCCCCCTGCGCTTCGATTACCGCGCCAACGTCAAGCGCCTCATGCACCTGCGCACCGCTCTGCTGGACTACTTCAACGGCGGCGAAATGGCCCGCCCGCCCCGGCAGGAGCCGGAACCGCGGAAGATCCCCCATTTCTGGGGCGTTTTCGGCTCCCGCGTCGTCAGCCGTCCCCCCGTCCTCGCCGCCTGCTGGCGGAAGGGAGAAAATTTCGCCGTCATCGCCGTCAACACGACGGGCGAACCCCGGGAGACGACTTTGTGCTTCACCCCCGACAGCCCCGCGCCCTCCTCCTGGACCTTGTACACCTCGGATGGAAAGAAACAATCCGTCTCCGGCGCGGAAAAGATGCGCTTCCCCTGCCGTCTGGGACCCTACGCCTGTCTCGTGCTGACCAACGCCCCCGGTCCGAAACTCGACAGGGCCTTCGAAACCATTGCCGCCACCTTCACGGAAAAGGACCCCTTCAGCTTCGATCCGGCGAAATATCCCGAAAAAGCCCTCGTCCCCGACAGGACCTATCCCGCCGTAGAGGCTTTCGTGAGCGGCGCCCAGCGGGCCGTGGCCCGCAACGAGATCAATTACGTCTACTACGCCGTCGTCTACCCCGGCACCATGGATTTCGGCAAGGAGCTCAAAACGCGGAACATCGACCTCCTCATGGCCGCCCCGCCCGAGAGCGGCGACGGCACGCTCCGCATCTACGTGGATTCCATCGCCTCCGAAAATCTGGTCTGCTCCTCCCCCCTCTGCGCCAATTTCCACACCGAAAACTGGCGCGACTACCGCATGATGACGCTGAAATTCACCCGGCCGCTCTCGGGAAAGCACAGGATCTTCTTCTGCTTCTCCGGCAGCTCCGTCTGCAACGTGCGCACCTGGAGGATCTTCTGATCACCCATAACCATTCGAGGTAAGACATCATGAAAAAAATGCTCCTTCTTCTCGCCGCCGCCGCTTCCCTGGCCGGAGCCGCGGAGATCAAACTCAGCCCCCATCAGGTCATCACCCGCGCCTGGGGCGGCACCATGACGAAAACCCCCGAGGCCGTCGAAATCAAAACCACACAAATCGGCAAGATCTACCTCGCCCGCGTAAGACGCCGCCTCCCCGACCGCCTCGACCTGTGGGGCAAAACCTTCACCTACACCTTCCGCGCCTGCGGCAAGGGCAAGATCAACGTCTCGTTCTACAGCGTGACCTCCCTCTACAAGGAACAGTTTTCCGCCTTCAGCAAAGGCATCAAGCTCACCGACGACTGGCAGGAATGCAAGGTCGCCCTGCGGACCCTCAACCCCGACATCCACTCAGCCTATCTTGTCGTCGAACTCGGCGGCGAGGGCTCCTTCCTCCGCATCGCCGATGAAAAGCTGGAAGTGCCCGGCCCGGACGTCAGCCCCATCTCCGCCGCTCCCGAATTCGTCATGCTCCCCGAAAAGGGCGGCGCGAAAATCACTTTCTCCGCCCCCGGCCGCGAACAGCTCTCCGCCTTCGACGGCAAAAAACAGCTCGCCCTCACCGGAAAAGACGGCGTCTTCACCCTCGAGACCCCCGCGGATATCGCCCCCCTCGGCAAATCCATCCCCGGCTCCGTCCAGGAGGCCGTAGCCAAAACCGGCGTCTGGGACGAAAAGTCCGGCACCGCCAAAAGCGTCTACGTCTCGCGACTCTCCGAACTCGAGTGGAGCCGCTTTTCCGGCATCGCCTCCGGGATCCATCTCCGCGGAAAACTCAACGCCCTTTTCCTCGGCGACAGCCTCAGCGACTTCTGCCGGGGCTTCAACTTCATCGACGAGATCAACTTCTGGATCAACAAAACCAACCCCGGACTCTTCTCCTGCCGCAACGCCGGCGTCGCAGGCTTCACCTTCAAGCAGCTCCACGCCGGCCTCGTCCGGCCCCCCGCCGATGCCTCGAGCCCCCTCAACGATCTCTGGGACCGGAAGTATGACCTGATCTTCATCTTCCTCGGCCACAACGATACCGTCCAGTACTTCGACAAGGCTTGGAAACCCATCCCCGACCGCCAGGTCGAGACCCTCGAAACTTACCTGCCCAAAGTCCTGACCGAGATCCGCAAGCACTCCGACGCCCGGATCATCCTCGTCTCCCCCGCCTCCATGGATCAGGAAAACTGCCGCAAATTCGCCGAACAGCGCAAACGCCCCGGCCAGAGCTACTACCTCTTCGGCATGCCCGAAAACCTCATCCCCTGGTGCGGCACCCTCAAAAAACTCGCCGAAAAACACGGCGCGAACTTCGTCGACCTCTACACCCCCTCCCTCGCCCTGCCGGAGAAGGGACGTGTCTTCACCCCCATCGACGGCGTCCACCTCATGCCCCGCGGTCAGCACTTCGTCGCAGAGACCCTCCTCCGCCACCTGGCCGCCATGCCCCTGTGAGCGGCGCAAGTCCGTGGGCCTGATGCGGGGGCGCTAGCGCCGCCCCCCGCACCCCCCGGCGCCCCGTGGCACGGGGAGGCGGGTAGGCCGGCGGTATGCCTGGCGTCGGGCTGGAAAGACGTGTTGCAAAATAAATAACTCCTCTTCCCGCTTTTCTGCGGAAAGAGGAGTTACATATTTTGCAACGGCTTGCCGGAAGGGGCAAGACAATCGTGTCGTACCTCCACGATTTTCTTTCCCCCTTCACCCCCTATCTTCCCTGTTACTCGGGCAACGCCCGTATGGTGACGGTCATACCGCTGCGGTTCAAGTCACCGTTGGGCCGTCCGGCTCGGCGCGTCTCCTCAAAACACACCGCTTTTCTTGAAAAGGGATGGGGGCCCGGGGGAACACCCTCCTCCCTTATCGGGAACTGCGGTTGAGGCGGGCGCGGTATTCTGAGGGGGGGATGCCGATGATGTGTTTGAATTTGCGGCAGAAGTGGCTGTTGTCGAAGAAGCCGCACATGACGGCGATCTCGGAGATGCCCGCAGCGGATCTTTCCAGGGCGACGCAGGATTTTTCGATCCGGAAGAAGGTCAGATACTCCGTGAAGTTCATTCCGGTCTTGCGTTTGAAGGCTCTTCCGGTGTATTCGGCGCTGTAGCCGAAGCGGCGGCCCAGGGTATTCAAGGAAATGTTTTCGGCGTAGTGTTCGGCGACGTAGTCGAGGATCTCCCCCACGAGGTCGCCGGAGAAAGCCAGTCCGGCGGCTTCGGCGCTCTTTCTCCCCGCCAGGATCAGGAACTGGAGCAGGAGCGAGCGGGCCAGTTCTCCGCTCATGGGCAGATCGTTTTCCAGCTCCTCGCGGATGGTGTCCAGCAGGCCGAAGAGCGTCTCGCAGACCGAGGGCGGGAAAGTGTATTTGCTGCGGAAGGAAAAGTCGTCGCGGGAGATCCCGGCAAAGCAGTCGAACTTCTCCAGTTCGTGCAGTTCCTCCGGCGTGAAGACGTCCCGGTAGAAGGCCACGGTACAGTAATCTCCGTCGTGCCGGAAGAAAAAGGCGTGGGTGTCGTTGACCCCCATGGGGTAGAAGTCCCCGGGGACCAGGGGGAAGGTGTGTTCGTTCACCGAGCAGAACCCCGCCCCCCGGCGGGCGAACATGATCTCGATCCCGTCGTGCCGGTGGGCGCTGTTCTGACGGTATTTGTCCCGATCCCGCTCCACGATGAACCGCAGTCCCCGCAGCGCCCTTTCGGATATCCGGAACGTATACATGTTTTTCCCCGCCCTTCAGCTGTTTGCCGTATCGGCTCCGTACAACTTCCACAAATATACCACAAGTCCGTTTTTTTTCAAACGGGCCGCCGTCCATATCGGTTTCGGACAAAAAAAAATCGGGGACATGCTATCATTTTGCCGGAAGACGGAGTATATTCCGTACATGTGAAGAAAAGTTTCGGATATTTTGAAATGAAAGGTGACGGCGATGGCGAACTTGAACAGGGCGGAATTCCGCGACCGGGTGCTGGGGTGCTGGACGGGCAAAAACATCGGCGGGACGCTGGGCGGGCCCTTCGAGGGGATCCGGGAGATGCCGGAGCTGGATTTCTACACCCACGACCTCAACGGCGATCCGCTGCCCAACGACGACCTCGATCTGCAGCTGATCTGGCTTTTCGCCGCGGAGGAGCTGGGGGTCTATCAGATCACACCGAGGAAGCTGGCCGAATACTGGGTCAATTACGAGAGCGCGCCCATGGGCGAGTACCGCAACTGCCTGGCCAACATCGCCTGCGGATTTTATCCGCCGCTCTCGGGATCGTGCAGCAACGATCAGTGGCGCTGGAGCAACGGCGCGTGGATCCGCAGCGAGATCTGGGCCTGTTTCTTTCCCGGCTTCCCCGACGAGGCCGCCCGGTGCGCCTGTATCGACGCCTGCTGCGACCACGAGGGCGAGGGCATCTGGGCCGAGGTCTTCACGGCCTCGCTGGAGGCGGCGGCCTTCGTCGAGCACGACATCCGCAAATTGATCGACATCGCGCTGACGCGTCTGACCCCGGACTGCCGCATCGCAAAAAGCGTCCGGGCGGCCGTCGAGGCAAAGGACCGGGGCCTCCCGCTTGCCGAAGCCCGGGCTGAGGTCGTCGCGTTCAACGCGGAGACGGGATTCTTCCAGGCGCCGCAGAACATCGGTTTCCTGACCCTGGCGCTGCTTTACGGCGAGGGGGATTTCGAAAAGACCGTCCTCTCGGCCGTGCGCTGCGGGGACGACACGGACTGCACTGCGGCCACCGCGGGCGCGGTCCTGGGGATCATCCTCGGCCGTTCCCGGCTGCCGGAGAAGTGGTGCGCCCCCATCGGGAACAGGATCGTCACCAAGTGCATCGGGGGCTACGGGATGGCCGTGCCCGGGACTTTGGACGAGCTGACCGACCGGGCCGTGGCGGAGTCCTGCCGGGCGCGTTCGGTGAATCCCCGGTTGCTCCCCGTGTCGGACGCTCCTACGGATCTCGCCGGTTTCGTCATTCCCGACGGAGAAGCGACGGCGCGGTGCATCGCCATGCGTTCGCCCTACGAGGTCTCCCTCGAAATGCCTTTCGCCCGGGTGGGCGCGGATCTGGCGGGCGGGCCGGAGATCGAGCCGGGGACGCGCAAACGCATCCGTTTCGTGCTCAGGGACGTAAGCAGCGTGTCGGCGGTGCTCCGGGGCGAACTTCTGCTGCCCGAGGGCTGGCAGGCGCTGCCCGGGAAGGATTTCGTTCTCCCGGGGACCTGTCTGGGGCCCCAGTGCGGCGAGATCGAGATCGATCTCATCCCCGGCCCCTGCGACGAGGCCATCATGTTCCTGCCGGTGCGCTTCACGCTCTCGGGCCGCATGATGCCCGAGATCCGCATGATCCCCCTGCAGCGCAAGGGGAGCGTGAGCTCCTTTCTCGAGACCCGCAACGGGGACGAATACGTGCGCCGCTGTCTGCGGCTGAACGTCAAAAAGATCTACGGCCAGTGCGAATTTTCGTTCTGAGGGCGGGCAGCGCAGAACACGGACACACGGACAGACACGGACAAAACACGGACAAGCCCCCGCGGCCTGTAACACCGCCGCGGCCTGACCGCCTCTCTCAAAACACCCCGCTTTTTTCGAAAAGAGAGGGGGCGCATTAAAGAACGCGGTCGGCGAAGTCGATGTACTTTTCCCAGTCCCAGGGGGTGATGTCGTGTTTGCCTTTGCGGAAGTGGTAATGGAGGACGCCCGCTTCCGCGCTTCCTCCCGGGGCGGGGGGAACGGCTGACGTGAAGCTTTCTTTGCCCCACAGGCCCCAGACTTTCCCTCCGTGGTAAAGGGAGAGGTATTCGCCTTTGGGGTCGGCGTGGAGATCCTCGTCGGCGCTGGCCACGGCCAGGGGCCGGGGGGCGATGAGGGCCATGAGTTCGTGCTGGTCCACGGGCAGTTCGGTTTCGCGGTCGATCCACCGGCGCCATGCGGGATCGAACCAGTAGGTGCGCCAGTAGAGGAGCCAGGCGAGATTTTCGCCGAAGCCCCGGCGGGAGAGCGCCGCGCCGCCGCAGCCGGAGCAGTTGGAGACGGCCATGGCGAACCGCTGATCGCAGGCCGCCGCCCACAGCGCCGTTTTTCCCAATCGGGAGTGGCCGTGGACGATGACCTTTTTCCCGTCGATCTCGGGGATTTTCTGCAGGACGTCCAGTCCCCGGGAGAGGCCCCAGGCCCAGGCGGAGATCGCTCCGGCTTTCGGCCGCTCCTGCTTCAAGCGTTCCGGCGTGTCGAAGAGGGCGTAGATGCTGTGGGGAAATCCCTCCGGGGTGTCGGGGAAGATCTCGTTGTACCAGATGGCGGCCGACGCATATCCCCGACGGATCACCTGTTCGAAACTCCAGCGCGGGGCCTGACAGCCCCGGCCGTCGAAACGGCTCTCCGGACCGGGAAGCACCGGCAGTTCCCGCGGAAGGGCGATGTCCGGCTCCTCCGAACACCCGGCGTTGCCTTTGAAGTCCAGCCCCAGAAACGCCGGAACGGGCTTTGGCGCATTCTTCGGCAGATAGAGAAGCATGTTCAAAATATGCCGTCTCCCCGTCGGTCCGGCCAGGGTGATGCGCAGTTCCCGGCGCACGGCGATCCCCCCCAGCGCGCCGGTGTGCTCGGAAAGGACTTCGAAGGAAACCTCCTCCGGTTCCGGCGGCAGCGGGCCGTACATGTTCTCCTCGAACCAGCGCAATAACTCCGGACGGCGCTTTGCCGTCCATTCCTCCGGACTCCGGACCGCCGCCCCGTCATTCATGCACAGGGGATCGGGAACGGTATAGGCGGGCACGCGCGATTCATCGGTGTACATCCGCGCGCGGATCTCTTCTTTCGTTTCCATAAATTTCCTCCGTTTCCCCTAATGTACACGAAAAACCAGCTTTTTCAAGCTGCCGAAGGGCCCTGTTCCCCACATGGGTCAGCAACGGTCCCGACGGCACACTTTGTCCACGGGGCTGGGCTGTCTGTATTCAAACGGCGGCTTGCGTTAAACCTGCCCGCGTGGGCAGGCAACGTTCTGCCGACGCCGGCGGCATACATAAAGAATACATCAGCCGTATTGAGATTTACCTCACGGAGATCACCATCCGCATCCGTGGCGCCCTCATGCGGCCCGTATGCCGGACCGCCGAAGGTGTCAAAAAATGCGGAAAAAATCATCGGAACGACCGTTTTGGACGAAAAAATTTCTGAATGCCCCCGTATATACTCACAGACAACAGTAAAACAAAGGAGATAAAACCATGGGAAAAAAAGTCAATGGAACCAAACGCATTTTTGACGCAATTAGAAACGGCAACACTGAACTTGTCAAGGAGTTGATCAGCGGCGGAATCAATGTCAATGCGCGAGATGAGAAAAATATTCCGCTGCTGCACACGGCCGTAGACCGCCGTCAGACGGAAATCGTGAAATTACTCCTTGACAACGGCGCAGATGCCAATGCGGAAGATTACGAAACTTTCATTCCTCTCCATTACGCCGTCAAAGGCAAGCAAACTGAAATCGTGAAGATGCTGTTGGAACACGGCGCAGATGCCAAAAAAGCCGAACGAACGGGAATAACACCGTTCTGTCTTGCCGTAATGGGCGTTGAGGAAGACGGCGGAACAATGGCGAAATTCATGCTTGAAAACGGTGTTGACATCAATGCGGAGTGTGAAAAAGGTTTTGCGGAGATCCACTATTTGTGCGGCATCTGTGACGATGCCGCCGTCGTGAAATTCATGCTTGAAAACGGTGCCGATATCAATGCCCATGCCTCAGTCAACGGAGCGACTGCGCTTCATCTCGCTGTGAGGAATTCCCATTTGGAAGTTGCGAAACTGCTGATTGACAACGGCGCAGACATCAATGCCGTGGACGATGAGGGTCTGACGCCGCTGCATTATTGCGCGCGATTCACGCAAGACAATACGGAAATGGCGGAACTGCTGATTGACAACGGCGCCGATCTCCAAGCCGAAAGCAAGTCGGGAACGATACCGTTCATGGATGCGTTCATTGTGGGAAATTTCGCTCTCGCACCATTGTTGGATCACAGAAAAAACCGTATTCGATCATAACTCACCGCCGTCCGGTAAAAAATTACCGGACTTGACCGATGATGCTTTTCTGCGGCATCTTTCAAAAAAAGCGGAATATTTTGAGGGTTTACGGCCGGACTTTTTTCTTCTTCCGGCAGCAGAAGACGAAGAACAGCGCGGGGATGACGTAGAGGGTCATCAGCGAGGCGAAGAGGAGTCCGCCCACCACGCCCATGCCGCAGCTGGCGCGCAGTTCGGAACCCAGTCCCCGGCCGAAGGCCATGGGCAGCATCCCGGCCACGGAGGCGATGCTGGTCATGACGATGGGACGGAATTTGCTCTTCACCGCCTGGAGCATGGCCCGGCGGGGCGCCATGCCCGAGTTGCGCATGAGACTGGTGCATTCGTCCATGATGAGGATGGCGTTGTTGACCACGATCCCGATCATCATGACGCCGCCCAGAAGGCCCATCATCGACATGGACATCCCGGCGAGGTAGAGCGTGAAGTACATCCCCAGGAATCCCAGGGGGATGGTGAACATGATGAGCAGCGGCTTGGTCCACGACTCCATGATGGCCGCAATCAGCAGATAGGTGAGGATCGAGGCCAGCACCATGACGCGCATGAACTCCATATTGGTTTCGTGCATGCGTTCCACGTTGCCGCTCATGCGGATGCCGTAGCCGCCGGGGAGGATCTCCTCGGCCACCTGACGCATGGTGTCCGAAACCAGTCCCAGGGGCTTGCCCGGGGCGGTGTTGGCATAGATCCACGAGGTGCGCACCTTGTCGTACCGGTTGATGATGACGGGCCGGGCGTCCTCTTTTATTTCGGCGATGACTTCGGTGCTGAGGGGATTGTCTTCCTTGACGGCGGGAGCGTTCTGGATGAGCTGGCGTTCGCCGGGCTCCTTGCGGTTCCGCACGCGGATGTCGAAGGTCCGTGCGCCGCTGCGGAAGTCGCCCACCTCGATGCCGTCCAGAGAGCCCACCATGTACTGGTAGAACTGTTCCGCCGTCATGCCCATGTTCTGCAGGACCGTCCGGTTGGGGACGATGTTGATGTTGGGCTTGCGTTCACGCCAGGTGGAGTCCAGATCCCGGGTGAGTCCCAGCTGGGGCAGTTTCTCCAGGACCCGCATCTCGGCGCTTTCGAGGACGTTGAGATCCGGCCCGTGGATGACGCAACGGATCTCCGCGCCGGAACCGCCGAAGGTGGCCGGGATCGCCAGCGTGATGCGGCAGTTGTCCATGAAGGAAAGTTCTTTTCTGATCATGTCCTGAAGATCGTAGATCGTCTCGCGCCGCTCGCCCTTGCCCGTGGTTTTGAGGGTGATCTGCCCCATGTAGACGGCGGAATTGACCTGGCCCCGGGTGCCGTTGGCCTGGCCGATGCTCACCACCATGCCCTTGATGAATTCGAATTTTTTCAGCTGTTCCGCGGCCTCCTGGATCTTCGCCGTGGTGGTATCCAGATTGTAGTTTGTGGGGAACTCGAAGCGGATCCGGATCTCGCCCTGATCGCAGAAGGGCAGGAAGGAAAGCCCCACCTGCGGCACGATGAAGAAATAGACCAGCGCGGCGAAGAAGAACGTCGCGACGAGGAAGACCACGGCGTGATTGGCGGTCCAGTTGATGGAGCGGTTGAACCG